>Ga0315900_10001053_pt1 | contig 44486 bp, 76 predicted proteins | sample LakEriMetagenome_FD_203521 | JGI IMG/M metagenome (GOLD analysis project Ga0315900, IMG submission 203521) | Freshwater fungal communities from buoy surface, Lake Erie, Ohio, United States - Buoy 12 MA114 | ecosystem: Environmental > Aquatic > Freshwater > Lake > Lake biofilm | place: USA: Lake... | reverse complement strand
GACTTTTCAAAAATAACAAATATAGAGGTTGGAGCAAAAGCTAAATCCTCTCTATCTACAACAGTGCTTTTGGATGGATTAAGGCTTAACGATGACGACAGATACAATCCACAGTATGGACTCATAAGTAGGTCTGTTTTGCCTACGCCTATAGTAAAAGTACTTGGCGTAGAGATGGACATAGAATATAAAATTAATTTAGGGTTCTTATAATGTCATTCAGATGGATTCAGGTTATAGACGGTGGAGGAGAAGTTATCCCACCAGACCAAGAGCCAACAGCAACTGAGGCTGCTGCCAATGCAAGCAAAAAAACTCCAGGATCTTTTACTGTACAAAAATTGGGACTCAATGTTGTACAGGGGGGGAAGTATCAATTTGCTTTTGCCTATCTATACGAAGACCCAGAAAATCCTTCAGAAACATTAGAAGGCCCTCGCTCTACAAATTTTACATTTAATTTAGATACACCAGATTTAACTAGAGAGGTTACAAATTTAGTTGTAACCCCTGGACTTTTAGCTTATGGTGTTAAATGGGATCCCATAGACAAAAATTTGCCAGAAAATAAATGGTTTATAGATGCACAGATATATGAAAGCTTGACAGGAGCATTTGCGGGAGAAGAATATTTAGTTTGGAATGGAACTGGAAATTCTGCAACAATTTTAGTTTCTGATACAAACAATAGATGGATTCGTGTTTATACTAGAGATGCAGATTTTCACAGGAAGGGTGTTACTTACGGCCCATTTAAAGCAACTGACCCTATTGTTGTAGATGTAACTGGTCCAGGAAACGTTTCATCTGTAACTACAAATGGTGGCCTAGACACTACTGGAATTGTAGGGTTTAACGGATATGCAAACATATCGTGGCCAGCAGTTACTGGAGGTGGAATCCGTGGATATAGAATAAGGTTTAGGCCGATAACTACTCCAGAGTCAAGCTATTCATATGCAGACTCTCCTGGAACTGGAACTTCATATAGGCTTGCAGGATTAGGCGCAGGATTAGTTTATGAAATAGCAGTTGCAACATATGATGAATACAATAACACATCGTCTAGCTATATTGCTGGAACAAATGTTACTGTTGGCGGAACCCCTTATATTGCAAGCACGGTAGATGTTTCTGGGTTTTTTAGAGCAAAAGCAAATCCTGGTGATGCAGATTCAACCGCATTTAAATTTGGATATGGAATAGAAACTGGCAAACGAGGGCTACTATTTAATACAAGTAACTATTGGCATATAGATTCCAACCAATCTGCTCTATTTAAAGTTGGCGGGCCTACTGCAAACTATCTTTTGTGGGACGGGGCTAAACTAACTGTAGATGGAGACATAAACGCAAAGGGCGGAACCTTCAGCGGTAACATATTTATGTCAACCAGCGGCGCATCAATTTATAATGGAACTATTGATTCTGCTACTGGTAATCTAACTGGCAACGGATTTGCTTTAAATTCAACTGGACTTAAGGTTGCAAGCGGAACAAACTCAGTAACGCTATCTGCTGCAAACGGAACAATCACAGCAAATGCTGGATCAATAGCTGGATGGAATTTAAGCGGTACAACGCTTTCTAAGAATAACGTAATCCTTGATAGTGCTGGGCAAATACAAGTTGGATCAACGGCAGCTCAAAGTATTTATTTAAAATCTTCTGGAAGCTTTGTTATGTGGGCAGGGAACAATACTCCAGATGCTAATGCTAAATTTAGAGTTGGTTCAGACGGAACTTTATACGCAACAAATGCTGTATTAGGATCTGGCACAACAGTTGCTGGGTACGCAACAACTGGGAGCCTTGCAAACTATGCTCTTACTTCAGCCCTAGCAAACTATGCAACAACCACAGCCCTTGCTGGAGTTAAATCTACTGCTGATGCTGCCCTTCCATCTACAAGTTTTAGCAAGCTAGAAGTTCTTAAAAAATTAAACAATAGCACCAATGGGGCGACTCTTAATGGAGGAATTCTAGAAGCTGGAACAGTTGTAGCAGACAATGTAGTTTCAACATATGTATATGCTGGGTACATTGATGCAGAAAAAATTAATGCAGGAATGATCACAGGTGTTGATATTGATATTTCTACAGATTCAAGTTCAGGAAGATTTAAAACATCTTACATGCGATCTGGACCTGTAGATAACACTTCTATTACTTCAACTGCAATCAATGCAGTAGCTTTTGTTAGTACTACAACTAGTGGTTGGGTTACTTCTTGCTACCCATACTGGAACGGTGGAGCGGATCTCGGTATCGGAAGCTTTAGATGGAGAAGATTATTAATAGGTAATGGTAGTTACGGAGTTGCCGCAGATTCTTATGTAGACCTTGGCGGCAATATTACAAGACTATATGCAGACGGAAGAATATTTGCAAACACTCTAGGAACTGGCTCTGGGTCAACTATAGTTCAGTCTTCTGGATTTTTAAGGGTTCAAACTTCAAGCAGCAGATACAAAGAAAACATTTTAGAAATAAATAAATCTGGGTATTTAGATTTGCTTTATCAGCTAAAGCCAGTGACTTACACATATAAAGAAGAATTTTGGCCAGAAGGTAATAGGCCAGTATTAGCTGGATTAATAGCAGAAGATGTTAATGCAATAGAAGAATTTAGAACTGTTGTAAATTACAATGAAGATGGTTTGCCAGACAGTATTGCATATGACAGAATGTCATCTCTTTTGATTTTAGCTATAAAAGAAATAAAAGACAAAATAGACACCCTTGAGTCAAGGCTTGACGCTCTGGGAGCATAATGGTATACTGTAAATCTACCAAGGAGATATTATGGATAAAGCAGATTTAGTAATTAGTGCATTACAGCAAAGAATTGGCGAGCTTGTCTCAAATTATGAGACGCATGTTGCTATTCTTCGTGCAGAAATAACACAGCTGCAGCAAACACAAATTGCTGAGGCTACAGAGGAGAAGTAAAATGGCAGATTTTAAACAAATGCTGGTTAACGAAGGGGATCCAATCACATCCGAGCTTTTGGGTAACATAGTCACAAACATTAACCTACTTAACAACATGGTAAAAACTACTAGTGGAGATGCAAATACTCCTAGTACTCAGGTAATTGATTCTGGCAGACCATCGGTTGAATGCAAGATGGATAATAGTGGAAAAGCTACTATTAAATTCAACAAGACCTTTGCTGTAAGACCCAACATAGTATGCACAATATGGCAGACAAGTGGAGAAAATTTTACAACTCAAAAATATCTGCCAATTGTAACAAGCGCATCTGCAACAGAGTTTACTGTAAGAATGCAAAATATCGGTGCAACAAGAAATGGCAATGTGTATGTTCAGTGGATTGCCGTTAGCCCATCAGAAACTCAAGCCTCTGCAACCTATAAAGGCGGCGGTGGCGGTGGCGGTACATCACTAGTACAATAAGTATTGACAATATAACACATAATGCTACAATTTGATGTAGCGCTTTAGGCCATGAATATTCATGGCCTACTAACATTAGGGTAAATAATGACAAATGATTTAAAGTGGATGCTATCTTCGGACCAGCAATTCCCTTATCAAGATGACAAAATGATTGAGCTTTGGTTTAAGGTAATGAAATGGTTTAAGCCAGATGTTGTTGACTACCTTGGTGATACAGATGATCAGGCATGCTATAGCAAATATACAGAAGGCCGTTCAGCAGAATTTATGCAGCTTCACAAAAATGATAGCAGGGACTTAATCGTTCCAATGATGCGACATGAAGCAAAAGGCGCTAGAGACTTTTACGCAAAGACAAGAGAAATGCTTCCTAACGCACAGCTATTTTCAGCTTTGGGAAATCACGATATTCGTATCTTTAACTATGTTGATGCTAAGCTTCCTGATTATATTAATGAAGTAACGCCAGAAGCTTTGTGGTCTTTAGACTCACTTGGGTATGAATATATTTATTATGATGAACTTCCTAAGCGCCGCTTCGGAGACATTCACGTACACCATGGACTCTCAATTGCGGCAACTGGATCTGCAAGAAAAGATATGGAAGACATGCAGATATCTTTAATTCGTGGTCACTCGCACAGAATTGCTTCGCATATGGTAACATATGAACTTAGAAATAATGGTCAGGGAGAAACTCTTCGTGGGTATGAGATTGGTCACATGTGTGATGAAAAGGGTCCAGGCATGAAGTATACACAACATCATGATTGGCAAAAAGGATTTGCTATTGCACATATTGTTAATGATTATCCTCATATTCAAATGATCCATGTTTCACCAGACTATTCATGTGTCGTGGACGGAAAGCTTTTTCAGATATGATAACATGTAATAAATGTAACGGTAGAGTATTTATTGATAGAGTTTTTTCTCAAAAACTACATATGGAATTGTTTTGCATCATGTGCGGCAAGCGCTGGATGATGAATAAAAATACAAATAAGTTGGGTAAATGGCTGGAGAAAATAGAGGAAGACCAATTAAAAAGATACGGTATTTCTTCTTAAACGGTAAAATACACAAGATACTTAGTTCTTCTAGAGCTAAAGATCAAGTTATTGCATGGTGTTATCCAGATGCCAAAAGAGTTCTTTATCCTTATTCGGAAGCGTACAAGCAAATGGGTAATGCGTATAGTGTTGTTCAGGTTGCAGAGATGCTTAATAAACATAGAGTTACCGTACAAGATTATATCTTGCAGGGTAAAATTAAAACTCCTCAAAAGATTTATCCAATTGGAAGTTTATCTAAAGAAGGTTGGTCTAAGTATATGTTTAGTGAGGAAGATATATTAGATTTGCATCAATATATATTAGACTCTGGGCATTCTAATAATATGCCTTCAAAAGCAGAACTGATAGCCCTTCTCAAACACAGCTTTGTATTGTATACTAAGACAAGTACTGGCTTTGTGCCAGTATGGCAGGCGGATTAATGGCGAGCAACAGAACTGTTTTTTGTCCAATATGTCAAAAAGACATAGAGGTCAGATCTGGGTTTGCACACTCTACATTGAACAGACATATTAAGGAGCATGGGAAATGACAACAAGAGTCAAGGTAGACCTTTCTTTTACTAGAAATCTTGGTAACTATGAAAGCATTAAAATTGGCGTTGGAGTTGAAGATGATGTAAGGCAGGGAGAGACTGTAGATGCTGCCACCGAAAGAGTCTACGCATTTGTTGAAGGCAAGCTTATTGCAAAAACCGCTGAGGTAGAAGAAGAGCTAAAGAATGGCAAATAACAAAGAGCCCTACATTCTCATGACTTTGTACCAAAACCTATATAAGGAGAAGTATGGCAAGTCTGCAACTATAAATAAATTTAGAGAAAAGTGGGCTATGCAGGATGTAATAGACAGCGTTGGGTTTGAAAAATCGATTGATTTAATGAACTATTATTTTTCTCTAGAAAAGTTTGGTCACCCACTGCAGTTCTTTTATTATAACTTTGACAAGATGGAGCAGACCAGAATTGAGATTAAGAAAGATATAGAGACTCGTCGTTTGCTAAGAGAGCACACAAAGAAGATGGTGGAGGAAGGCGGACTATGAATACAGAAGCTACATTAATTTCTGCTATATGTAAGAACAAAGACATTAGTACAGTTATGGCTGAGAATGTTGACGAGCTATTTACTTCACATGGAGATGTTTGGGAAGGCCTAAAGTCATACTACAGTAAGTTTAAGGGAATCCCAGAGGTTGGAATTTTACAAGAGAAGTTTAAAGACTTTGAGCCAGACCTAAATGTAACAGCAGAAACTGCATACTACTTAGATAATCTCAAGAATGAATTTTTATCTAGCAAGTTAAAGAGCATTTTAATTCGTGGTGGATCAATGCTAAAAGAAGATGTTGCATCCAGAGTAATCAATGATTTGCAGTCACAGCTTGCTAGTTTAAATAAATACACTAACAATGTCCGTGACTTGGATATAACAGATGCAGATAATGCAATTAAGCATTTAGAGGCACTGAAGGTCCGTACAGCCGAGATGGGTGGATCCCCAGGCATTAAGACTGGCTTCCAGTCAATCGACCTAGCATACCCTACTGGAATGGCTCCAGGGCACCTTATAGTCGCTATTGGCTGGCCAGGAAGGGGTAAGACATGGTTCACCTCATATCTAGCCTGTAAGGCCTGGGAACAGGGTTTTAAGCCCATGATCGTATCTCTTGAAATGACACCAGAGAATATGCGTGACAGAATTTATACCATGCTTGGCTCTGGTCTATTTAAGGCCAGTGACTTTGCTAAGGGAGATATTAACATTGATGACTTTAGAAGTTGGTCTAATAAAAAGTTTGCTGACAAGAATAAGTTTATTCTAGTATCAAATGAGGGCTCTGGAAATGTAACTCCAAATGCTATTCAGGCAAAGATTGATCAGCATAAGCCAGACATTGTCATTCTAGATTACCACCAGCTCTTTACAGATAATAATAATTCAAAGGCTCCTACTGAGCGTAACATGAATATCTCTCGTGAGTTTAAAAACTTGGCGGTCAGGAATAACATTCCTATTATTGATATTACTGCTGCAACTGCAGATGATATTACAGATCAGGATAACCCACCAATGATGAGTCAGGTTGCATGGTCAAAAGCAATTGAATATGATGCCGATATGGCTATGGCTATTCATAAGTATAAGGGAACAGATATGATTGAAATCGTATCTAGAAAGAATAGACATGGTCATGACTTCGGAGTATTCTTAGATTGGGATATCAACAGAGGTATCGTTAAAGAGATTTACGAAAATCCATTTGAAAATGACGCACAAAAGAATTAAAAGATTTCAAATAGAAGTAGAGTTTTATGATAATGCACAGCTTATAAGTTTGAAGCCGCAGTATGAAAACCTGTTAGTGCAGGACATGCGTGGCAAAGGCTATGTAAGAGTTTTAGATATCGATACGGCATTTTCAATTGAGTTCACTGGCGAGACATGGAGATTCTTAATGACACTTCATGGGGTATATGTAGGAAAGAGGAAGGCATGGCAATCAGAGGGTATAACTCAAAGCAAGTTGATTCCACGGAATATGCCCCAAGTCACATCAAATCAATCCTAAAAGAAATTGGATTGAATATTGTTGGAGAGACTGGTAATGACTTCCTATGCTACTGCCCATTTCATTCTAATAGACATACATCTAGCTTTAGCGTAAGCCAAACATCTGGTGCTTTCATTTGCTTTAATCCAGCATGTGGCGAATCTGGAACATTAATTGAATTGATTAAAAGAACTATGCACAAAAATGATTTCCAGTCATTGAGATTAATTGCAAGTAAAGAGACAGAAGCACTCAATAACTTTGATGAAATAATGGAAGACATGCTTTCAGAAAAGCCAGACTTTAAAGAATTTCCACAAGACACATTGGATAGGCTACACACAGATCTTGGGTCAAGCAAAGAAGCCAGATCCTACCTTGAATCAAGAGGAATAAGTGAGTCTTCGATGAAACATTTTAAACTTGGCTATTCACCAGCAATGAACATGGTTGTCACTCCAGTTCATAGCCCAGATGCAATTCCAATTGGCATAGTTGGAAGATCTATTGAGGGAAAGAATTTTAAAAACAGCACAAACCTACCAAAGAGCAAAACTCTTTTTAATATACATAGGGCTAAAAAAATAGGAGAGCAAGTAATAGTTTGCGAGTCCAACTTTGATGCAATAAGAATTCATCAGGCTGGTTTCCCAAATGTAGTTGCAACGCTAGGAGGATTTCTTTCTAATGAACAGCAATCTCTATTAAATAGACATTTTAATAAGATAATCATAATGACAGATGCAGATGAGGCTGGCAGAGAATTGGGTAAATCTATTTCTGGTAAACTCAGGAATAAAGATATATCATGGGCAGTATACGGCTATAAAGAGATTTATCCAAATAAAGCAAAAGACGCTGGAGATTTAACAGAAGAAGAAATAAAGAAATGTATAAAAAATTCAGTATCAGATATTGAATATCGTTCTTGGATATGATATACTAAACAGACAGATGGATTTATACCATCAACTATAATAGAAGAGGATACAAATGGGTATTGTAAAAGGATTAAAGGGACTAAATCAAGTCATGGATAAGCCTTCGTACAGCGAAAATGATGGAACAAAGGCACGTTGGGCAAAGCTAGAAGATGCAGAAAGCGTAAAGGTTAGATTCCTGCAAGAGCTTGATCCAGACTCACCTACATATGACGAGTCAAAGGGACTAGGCTTTATTGCAGTAGAGCATACCAACCCTAAAGATTATAAGCGCAAGGCACTATGTTCTATGGAAGATCAAGGCAAGTGCTACGGTTGCGAGCAACACCGTAAAGATTATAAGGCGGGATGGAAGGGTCGTTCAAGACTTTACATGAACGTACTTATTGATGATGGCAAAGAAGAGCCATACGTAGCAATTCTTTCTCAAGGTTCAAGCGGAAAGACTATTACTCCAACACTAATTGAGTATGCAGGCGAAATGGGATCGATTACAAATCTCATGTGGCGTATTAAGCGTACTGGAACAAAGACAGACACAAGCTATACAATCATCCCTTTAGCTAAGGATGAAACTCCGTTCGACTCATCAGCACTTGAGTTGTACGATCTAGAGACTACAGCCATTCGTGACTTGCCATACACTGAGCAAGAAGCGTTCTTTAATGGTGACGGTGGAAGCCACGAAGCATCTGCTCCTTCAGATTCAGACAGCAACTTAGTCTGGTAATTTTATACTGTCAGGGGCAGTCTATTGACTGCCCCTGCATTATTTAGTAAAATAACATAATGATCTCATACGAAATACCAGACCCATTTGATACATTTGTAGCAAACAAGTATAAGGATTATGTGGGAGCGGTATATGATTTTTTTGCAAAAGAATGGCATATGAAATGCGGGTGCTGCAAAGAAGATTTATATGCACCAAACAAAAAGACAATGATAAAGATTAGACTTTATCATACAAGAAACGAATGCCTGGGCGGATATTAATGAGTTTTGTACACTTACACGTTCATTCATACTATTCATTAATGGATGGACTAAATTCACCTAAAGAATTATGTCAAGCAGCGTTAGATGCTGGGCAAACTGCGATTGCAATTACAGACCATGGTACTCTCTCTTCACACAGAGATATGCAAATTGCCGCAAAGGAAACAGGCATTAAGCCAATTCTTGGTGTTGAGGCGTACATTTCTCCAACCGATAGGTTTGATAGATCATCTAAAACAGATAAGTCTATTCAGGCCTACAACCATATTATTTTGCTAGCGAAAAATAAAAAGGGGTTGGAGAATATTAATATCCTTCAGGAACTTGCATGGAACGAAGGCTTCTATCATAAGCCACGTATTGACAGGGAGATTTTAAATGAATACAAAGAAGGCATTATTGTCCTTTCTGGATGCCTTAATGGGCTTATCTCTAAAGCTATTGAAAAAGAAGAGTTCGGGGAAGCCAAACTTTTATTACAAGGTTTTAAGAAAACTTTTGACGAAGACTTTTATGTTGAGGTACAATCTCACAATCCGCCAGAAATAAATGCAAAGCTGCTTGAGCTTGCAGATGAATTAAATATTAAAGCGGTAGCAACAGGAGATGCTCACTTTGCTAAAGAAGAAGATAGAATACTAGAAGAAGCCCTGTTAATTCTTTCAACATCGCCAAAGATAGATAAAGAATCAGACTTTGAAATGTCTAGAAACATAAAAGATATGATGGAAAGATTTAATTATCTTTATCCAGATCGTAGAATTTCTTTTCAAGACTATAATTTATTTATCCAATCACGTTCAGAAATCGAAGCTGACTTTAACACTGCTGGAATTACTCGCACAGACATTTATGAAAATACAGTTGAGATTGCGGATAAGGTTCAAGAGTATGATTTTTATCAAGGCCTCGACCTTCTTCCAGTTCCAAAAACTGATGCTGATGAAAAACTTCGTGACATGTCCTACCAAGGTCTAAAGTCTCTGGGGTTATCAGACAATCAGGTATACGTTGATAGAGTTGAAGAAGAGCTTTCTGTAATTGCATCTAAGAATTTTGCATCATACTTCTTAGTTATTGCAGATATGATTAATTGGGCAAAGACAAATGATATCCGTGTAGGTCCTGGACGTGGATCGGCTGCAGGCTCACTGGTATGCTACTCTCTTGGAATCACAGACGTAGATCCAATTAAATATGATTTATTGTTCTTTAGATTTATTAATCCAGAGCGTAACGATTTCCCCGATATCGATACAGACTTTGAAGATCGTCGTCGTAAAGAGGTAAAGGATTACCTTAAGAAAAAGTTTAAGCACGTTGCATCTATTTCTACTTATACTTATTTTAAAGATAAGGGTGTAATTAGAGATGCTGCAAGAATCTTTATGGTTCCACTGCAGGAAGTAAATCGTGCAATGAAGTCTATTGATACATTTGAAGATTTTATTTCGTCTCCAAATACAAAAGAGTTTAGAGCCAAGTACCCAGAGGTTGTGTGGTTGGCAGATAGACTTCGTGGAAGAATTCGCTCAGTAGGTGTTCATGCTGCAGGTGTAGTTGTTGCAAAAGATGATTTAAGAAAGTTTGCACCAGTTGAATCTCGTGAAGACTCTCAAGATAAAGTATCAGGAAGAATTCCAGTCGTCGCATACGATATGGATACTGTTGCGGACATTGGACTGATTAAGCTAGATGCTTTGGGCCTTAAAACTCTTTCTGTTATTTCAGATACGATTAAGTCTATTAAATCTAGAACAGGGAAGGATATAGTTCTTTCAGATATTCCTCTAGATGATGCAGCGGTCTACAAGATGCTCAGTGAAGGATATACAAAGGGAGTTTTCCAGGCAGAAGCAACTCCTTATACAAACCTTCTAATAAAGATGGGTACGGATAAATTTGAAGATCTAGTTGCCTCCAATGCACTTGTTCGTCCAGGGGCTATGAACACAGTTGGAGCGGCATATATTAATAGAAAGCATGGCAACGAGGCTGTTGATTATATGCATACTATAATGAAGCCATTTACTGAGAATACATATGGTGTTATCATTTATCAAGAGCAAGTTATGCAGGCATGCGTACACTTGGGTGGTATGACTTGGGCAGAGGCTGATAAGGTCCGCAAGATTATTGGAAAGAAAAAGGATGCAAAAGAATTTGACCAGTTCAAAGATAAGTTTGTTACTGGGGCTTCAGAGCATATTAGTAAGAAAAAGGCAGAAGCACTATGGCATGATTTTGAAGCGCATGCTGGTTATTCTTTCAACCGTTCCCATGCTGTTGCTTACTCTATGCTTAGTTATTATACTGCTTGGCTTAAGTCCTATTATCCTCTTGAGTTTATGTTTTCAATTCTTAAAAACGAAAACGATAAAGATGCTAGAACAGAATACTTAATTGAGTCTAAAAGACTAGGACTAAAGGTATTGCTTCCTCACATTAATGAGTCAGACTTATATTTCTCATTGCAGAAAGATGCTATTCGTTTTGGGCTAACCGACATTAAATTTATATCAGACAATATCGCAAATAAAATTATTGATCATAGGCCATACAAAGACTACCACCATTTTGTATCTACTGCTTCTTCTAAGGGAAGCGGAATAAATAGTAGAGCGATAAGCTCTTTGAATGCAATTGGTGCAGCGGCATTTAAAGATAACCTTAGAGATGGAAACGAAAAAGATAATTACTATGAATATCTAGGTATACCTACATTTAACCTAGAAGGCATTCCTCCTAGAGTTAAGGCACAAGCAAGACCTATTGAGGAGTTTGACGACCTAGGATCCTTTGTTATGTTTGGAATGGTTAAAGGAATTAAGCGTGGTTCTGGATGGGCCAGAGTTGAGCTTGTTGATGAAACAGGTTCTATTGGATTATTCCATAATGAGCAGACCCAAATTGAAGTAGGGCAAATGTATTTTATTCTGGTTGGAGATAATAGAATTGCTAGATACATTAAGGTATCAGAAATCGATCCGTCTTCAAATGATATGTTTGTTGACTATCTTTATAGAAAAGAATATGATTTAGCAGAAGATGAATACATTGTTGTTAACTTTACCCCATATACAACAAAAGCTGGAAAGACAATGAGCCACATAGTTTTGTCTGATAAAAACAAAGTTCTTACTAGAGCGATTGCTTTTCCGACAATGTATAAGATGACCCTCGCTAAAATGCGTGAAGGAATGAAATGTAAAGTTGTTCTGTCAAAATTAGATGATGGAACTTTAAACGTAAAGGAAATAAAATGACAGAAGCCAAGATTGAAGATGTTTATGCTCAGCTAAACATTGCAAGGATACTTGTCGCAGCACTTGAAACGCTAGGAGAAATTTCAGTTCCAGTAATGAAAATTGTTGACGCACAAAATGAAGATAAAGAAGTGCAGGTAGATTATGATGAGTCTAATCAAACATTTACATTTAAATTAAAAATAAAAGACTAATAGGGTTCCAAAACCTTTATTTTAATGCTATACTAGTAGAGAGAAGAAAGATTATAAATGACTATTTCATTAGAAGACATAATGGCAAAGCTAGATCCAAAAACCCGTGCAAGAGTTCAGTCAGCACAAAATGTTCAGGTTCATAAACAACTAACACCTAGCATAGGATTAAATGTAGCTCTTAAGGGTGGCTTAGGTTATGGAAGGCAAGTACTTGTTTGGGGCAATAAGTCTGCTGGAAAATCATCTTTCTGTTTACAGATGATAGCGTTAGCCCAACAAGAAGGAAAAACATGTGCTTGGATTGATGCTGAGGCATCTTATGATCAAAAATGGGCAGAGCAGCTTGGAGTAGATTCATCTTCTCTTATTTACTCTCAGGCTAAAACAGTTAATGATATGGTTGATGTTGGCGTAAAGTTAATGGAGGCTGGAGTAGATGTAATTGTTGTTGATTCCATATCTGCACTACTTCCAGGAATTTACTTTGAAAAAGATGGAAATGAAATGAAAGATTTGCAAGACACAAAGCAAATCGGAGCAGAAGCAAAGGATATGACTCATGCAGTCAAAATGTTAAACTATGCAAATAAAAACACACTACTGGTTCTCATCTCACAGCAAAGAAATCAATTTGGATCTATGCATGCCTCCCACATTCCGACAGGAGGAATGGCAGTTAAGTTCTTTTCTTCCACAGTCATTAAGCTATGGTCTTCGGAAGCTGAAGCTAATGCTATTAAAGCTGGTGTTGCGGTTGGTGACAAGATCATTGAACAAAGAGTTGGCAGGCCAGTCAATTGGATTATTGATTACAACAAGCTCGGCCCCCCTAATCTTTCGGGACAATACGACTTCTATTACCAAGGAGAATCTTTAGGGGTTGATCGTATTGGTGAGACATTAGATGTTGCAGAGATGTACGGATTAATTGAAAAAGGCGGAGCCTGGTATACCATTAACGGTGAACGTTTTCAAGGTAGAGCAAAGGCTGTAGCTTACCTAAGAGAAAATCCAGAGGTTGCTGGAACTTTAATTGGACAAATAAATGCCAAATCTTAATGAGTTTTTTTCTAGACCAGAGATTGTTAATAAAAAAAGCTTAGAGTCAATACATGGATCCAAGCCTTGCTTTAAATGTGAAAAAAATGCTGAAGAAGCTTTTTGGGACGCAGAAACAATGATCCTTGCTTGGGAATGCCCAGACGGACACTCAAATGAAGTAAGGGTTGGATAATGTCTGAAAGATCAGAAGTTAAAAGAGACGGTGCTAAAGCGCAAAAAAATTCTGGTAGAGGTGACTACCAGAAAGGTGATGCACAATGGAAACAGTTTTTAGTTGATTACAAGGAGGCATCCAGATCATTTACTTTAAATAAAGAAGTGTGGTCGAAGATATGCACCGACACATTTAAGGTAAACAGAGATATGCACCCAGCACTAAAAATAATAATTGGTCAAGACTCCAAGGTCAGACTTGGTATAATAGAATGGTCAGTGTTAGAAGAATTAATTAGGTTCAAAGAGGACAATGCATGAAAAAATACGAAGTTATTCCACAGGTATACGTTTTTAAAGATTTGTTTTCAGACGAAGATCTTTCTAAATTGATGCAGGCGATAGAAAACACAAAAAATGTCGTAGATAATGATAACAAGATTACCCCTATTGAGTCTATGCTCTACAATGTTCATGGAGATGCAACCAATGTTTTAGATCCAGAAAGCCCAATAGATCCATGGGTTACATGGTATACGTTTGGTGAAAAGTCCTCGTTTGCAAACAAACCCACCCCAGACAATATAAATAACGAATACAATAAATTTCTTTATGAATTCAAAGAGAAGCTATTTTCTAAGATAGAAGAATGCTTTGAAGAGTATAAAAAAGACTGGATCGGCTCAGGTTCATGGCCAGTATACGTTGATGATTGGTCACTAGGTGGACGACTTAACTACGGGAAAATTGAAATATTACAGCATTACTACACTCCAGAACAAAAGTTTTCAATAACATTTCATACCGATTCCCATGAGCATAGGGAACAGGAGCCAGGAGATAAGCACGTTGCTACTGTGACTTTTTATGTTAATGATGACTACGAAGGCGGAGAGATAGAGTTTTTAAATGAAAATGATAAAAGCTTGGTAACATACAAGCCTAAAAAAGGAGACCTAACTATTTTTCCATCTGGATTGCCATTTTGGCATTCTGCAAAATCTGTAATATCTGGTAAAAGAAAACTTTTTCTCAGGCTTTTTATTTTATGGTCACACGACGGTTCTAATGAGTGGAAGCAAGGACTTGAAATATATGGCGAAGAAAAATGGAAAGAAATGAGCAGAGAAAAAATACAGGATCAGATATCTAATGGAGAAATGGATAGGCAAGTTTTATATAGCCATGAGATACCACAAGATTTAAGTTATGGAATTTCTATTATTGTAGAAGAAGACAAAAGGACATACGTTGACGGGAGAGAAATGTGAACAAGCCAGAAGATAAAAATACGTTGCATCTTATAAGTGATATAACTGAGTTTAACGACCTGCATGATTTTATGCAAGATGAGCACTTAGATAAAGCACTTGCAATAGTAGTAAAGTTATTGATGAATCCAGATGTTCCATCTGCAAAAGCCCCACATTTAATTATGGAGCTACAGGCTATGTCAACTAAATTTGCCGTACTTGCTTCCGTATATTCAACTATTGCTAAAGATAAAGCTGGGACAGCTAATAATAACAAAAAGAATATTTACTATTCAGTAAAGGAGTCCATAGACAAACTTGTAGATGCACTTAAGTATGTCGTTAGGTATAATTCATAAATGGCTAGAGATATTGTAAAGAACCTTAAATTTAAAAAACATATTGGAAACTTCTTTGACCCAGAAAAGTTTGCACAACTTCTAGATGAATCTTATAGAAATACTAAAAGGCCAGATGGTGATACCACTAAAAAGTCATTTAGCCCAAGCTCTCTTGGCTACGGCCATGGAACCTGCCCAAGGTATTGGTATATGGCATTTACTGGTGCAGTTTTTATCGACGATAATGATGCAGTTGCCGTTGCCAATATGGCTCAGGGTACACAGGCTCATGAAAGATTACAAAATCTTATTAAGACTATGCCTGAGTGGAGGGCGGAAGAAGAAGAAATTGTTAATGAATACCCACCCATTCGTGGCTTTATAGATTTAATTATGGAATATGACGGCGAGATGGTCATTGGGGAAATTAAAACTGCTAAGCAAGAGGTGTGGGATACAAGGCAAGCAGAAATGAAGTCTTCTCCAAACCACATGCTGCAGCTACTTACATACATGAAGCTTAAAAATGCTAAAGAAGGATTCTTCCTGTATGAAAACAAAAATACCCAAGAGGTTTTAATTATTCCAATTTCTATGAATGAAAAAAATAAAGCCATAATAGAAGATGCTTTTAGGTGGATGGAAAAGGTTTGGGACAACTTCAAAGAAGGAGGCCTACCAGTTAGACCAGAAGGCGCAACAAAATATAAACTGCCATGCACTTACTGCCCAGTCAAAAAAGAATGTTGGTCTAAAGGCTCTGATCCTGGAACAGTAGAGATCGAGCTAATGAAGGTTTCAAAATAATGATATGTTTAAATTCAGAATGTAAAAAAGATTTTGTGTCTAAAACGCATAATCAAAAATACTGCTCAGATGAATGCTGTAGAGTTTCAACAAATAAGCGAATAATGGAAAAGTACTACGAAAAAAAAGCAATAAAAAATGGAGCTCCTAGAAAATGCAAAGGGTGCAGCAGTTTTTTAAGTAGGTATAATGATCAGCCATACTGCGCTAAATGCATAAAGTCTAAAAGCTCAAAGTTTAAAAAAGATCTTATGGGTATAATAGATGACATTGGCTAGTCTTGTAAAGACAAAGGCAAGCAGAGTTCTTGGCATAGATGCCTCTACAAACTCTGTAGCATTTTGTTTAATGGAAAATGATATTCCACTTAAGTGGGGTAAGTTTAATATTGTTGGAAACGACATTTACCAAAAGATATATGACGCTAAAGTGAAGACTTCAGCCATGCTAGACGAGCTTAAAGCAGACTATATAGTGGTAGAAGGTGCAGTACTTGTTAGATCAGCAGATGCTGTAATTAAGCTTTCATATGTTTATGGTGTAGTTATTGCAGAGCTAATGTCTACTGGCGCTGAAGTTATAACAATATCTCCAAGTGCTTGGCAGTCTTATATAGGCAATAAAAATCCCACTAAAGAAGAAAAGGCGGGGATAAGAATAAAAAACCCAGGCTACGCAGACTCTTGGTATAAAAATCAGCTGAGGAATATGAGAAAGCAAAGAACAGCAGACTATTTTAATAAAAAATATTCAATTTCTCTAGATGATTTTGATGTTGCAGATGCATTTGGGATTGCACATTATTCAAATCAGGTACTAACAAAGAGATGAAGTTATATCAAAATAAAGACTGGCTATACAATAGATATGTTGTACAGAAAAAAACAATAGTAGAAATAGCCACAGAGTGCTCTGTGTCGCACATGACTATACAGAGATATATAGATAAGTTTAAGCTAAAGATCAGACGCTGATTGACTTTTTAGTTGACTAGAAGTATAATTATTTTATGAGCGAAATAGAGCCAGCAGTACAATTCGACAAAATGAATAGAGTAGTTTCTGAGCTATTAAAAGGTAATTCTGCTACTCAAATATCATCTATCACTGGGCTTACCCGTAAAGAAGTTCTTGAGCATATCGATGAGTGGAAGTCTATTGTCCATAATGATACAAATGTCAGGGACAGGGCCAAAGAAGCTTTGCTTGGAGCAGATCAGCATTATGACATGTTAATCAAAGAAGCATGGAAAACGGTTGAGGATGCAGATACACAAGGGCAACTAAACGTTAAGTCTGGAACCCTTAAGCTTATTGCAGACATAGAGACAAAAAGAATTGCTATGCTTCAGTCAATCGGGGTTCTTGAAAATAATGAAATGGCATCTCAGATACTGGAAACAGAAAGAAAGCAGGAGATGCTTGTTGGCATACTCAAAGAAGTTACTTCAAGCTGCAACCACTGTAAAATAGAAGTAGCAAAAAGACTTTCTCAAATAACTGGAGTGGTCCAGTCTATTAACATAATTGAAGAGTCAGATGCCATTTGATTTTTCAGATTTTATAGAAATACTAGACGGAGAAGAATTTGAAGAGCGTCCAGTAGATCTTCAAACATTTGTTACAAGCCCAGACTACCTTGGTTTACCACCACTTTCAGAAAATCAATATACTTTAATAGCAAGAAGCTCTCAGATATATAAAGAATCTACATTGATTAAGCTGTATGGCGAAGATGTTGGCAAAAAAATGTTTAAACAAACTTGCGTAGAGGTAATTGCACAGCTCGGCAAAGGGTCTGGAAAAGATTATTCTTCAACAATAGCAGTAGCCTATATAGTTTACCTCTTACTATGCTTAAAAGACCCAGCAGCATATTATGGAAAGCCTCCAAGAGATGCAATAGATATACTAAATATTGCTATTAATGCCCAACAAGCCAACAATGTTTTCTTTAAAGGATTTAAAATGCGTATCGAGGTTTCGCCTTGGTTTGCTGGAAAATATACAGACAAAGCTTCTGAAATAAAATTTGATAAATCAATAACAGTTCATTCTGGACACTCAGAAAGAGAAGCCTGGGAAGGCTATAACGTTTTAGTTGTGATACTAGATGAAATTTCTGGATTTGCAACAGAGAACACAAGTGGTCACGACCAAGCTAAAACAGCAGACGCTATATATGATATGTATCGTGCTTCAGTAGACTCACGTTTCCCAGACTTCGGAAAGGTTATCCTGCTTTCATTCCCAAGATTTAAAAACGATCCAATACAAAAGTTTTATCAATCAGTTATTGCAGAAAAAGAAACAATTATTAGAACAGAGATACTAAAGCTAGACCAAGATCTTCCAGCAGGTACAGTCGGGAACGAGTTTGAAGTATCTTGGGAAGAAGACCATATTATTTCTTATGTTTACCCAAGAGTGTTTGCTTTAAAAAGGCCTACTTGGGAAGTAAACCCTACAAAAAAGATAACAGATTTTACTGTCGCTTTTCACAAAAATCCACAAGATGCACTAGGAAGATTTGCATGTATGCCAACTGACGCAGTTGATGCATTTTTTAAATCAAGAGACAAGATAGAAAAGGCGTTTAATAAAGCTCACCTAGCAGTAGACTCTTTTGGAAGACTAGAGGAGTGGTTTAAGCCAGAAGAAGGAAAAGATTATTTTATACATGTAGACTTAGCTCAAAAGCATGACCATTGTGCGGTTGCCATGGGCCACGTAAATAAATGGGTTGATATAAAAGTAACAGATACATATAATCAGCCAGCACCTATTGTAGAAATAGATGCTGTTAGATTTTGGACCCCCACGCCAGATAAGTCCGTAGATTTTACAGAGGTAAAAGACTATATACTTTCTTTAAAGACTAGAGGATTTAACATAAAAGTCTGCACGTTTGACCGATGGAACTCTCATGATATGATGCAGCAGTTAAAAACATATGGTATTAATACAGAAATTCTTTCGGTGGCAAAAAAGCACTACGACGATATGGCCATGGTTGTGCTAGAAGAAAGGCTCTCTGGACCGCATATACCATTATTAATTGATGAATTGCTTCAGCTAAGAATTATGAGGGACAAGGTTGACCACCCAAGAAAAGGCTCTAAAGACTTAGCCGATGCTGTATGTGGAGCTGTATACAACTCTATAAGCAGAAGCAGAATAAAAAGAGACGAAGAAATAAAAATACACGACTATGAATCAATGAGCTATGATAACGATTTTGCAAACGGAAACGATGGCGAAATAGAGTATGTTCAGAATATGATTCGTGCGCCGAGAATGCCTGAAAGTTTAGCTAGATCTATAGAAAGCATGGAGATAATATGAGCGAATATCAAGAAAGAGCAAAGGAGTGCAAATGCTGTACCAAGCATGTGCCTCTTCCAACCACATTAAAAGAGTACAATAAAGTCATATTGTGCCCAACAACGTATCATAATGTTATTGAGTATAAAAGAATATGGGAGTCTTATGGCTCTAAGCCAGCTGGTAACATAAGAAAACATTTTTCTGAATACGTACAGGGTATCGTAGAAAACTCTATTGACACCCAGCAGTAATATAGTACAATTAAGCTTAGGTGCCAATAGCTTAGTTGGTTAAAGCCCCGAACTCATAATTCGGTAATCGTAGGTTCAAGTCCTACTTGGCACACTATATTTTAAAGGAGGCAAAAATGAAAAAAGTAGTAATAGGAGATTCTCATACATCTAAGCTGAGCTATAATCTCCCAGACATGCATATTAAAAATAATCAAATGCATGATCACATATTATCTAAAACATTTTTGGTTCAATATTTAACTAATGAAGATGGCGGTCAGCAAAAAATACATGACGAGCTTACATATTATATAGAAAATGATATCAATATTACCTTCTCAAGCCATCCAGGAAGATCGGCGTATAACTTTAACTATGAAAAACATAAATACCTTAAAGACTTTAATAATTCTGAGTCTTTAGTTATGCCGTGGCTAGGCTACATAGATGTAAAAAATTATTTACCTCAATCAGATAAATACAAGGGCGCAGACGAAGTTGCAGAACATTATGTTAATAGCACTATCAAAAAGTTTGACAATGCCAATATAGTTTTTATAGAGCCTATACCGCAGTTTATAACTATAGTCACTGCTAACTGGGGCAATTTTGCTGATGACCCAGCCATAGAATTTGAGGAAAGACATGAGCAGCATTTGCTGTTTGTAGACGCATTACAAAAGTACTCCAGAAAGAATAACCTGCCAGATCCTATAAATATTCGTGAGGTGCTTGGATGCGATATGATTGATAGCACTATGCAGTACAAAAAGCCACTAAATCTTTTATTAAATGATCATTTGGTAGTTGATAAATATAGGCCAATATTAAAATTTATTTTAGACTATAATGTTTAAAGCAATGCCCTTGTAGCTCAGGGGATAGAGCAGCAGGTTTCTACCCTGCGTGTCGGAGGTTCGATTCCTTCCAGGGGTACTAAAAATGCAATATAAAAGGAGAACAAAATTGGATATTAAAAATGAGAGCAGGGGAACAGTAATAGTTGCTGGTGCTAGCTATGGTTCTGGTAGACAAACATCACTAAGGTTTGCCGAAGAAGGATTTACAGTAATTGCATTAGCAAGAACTGAATCTGCATTAAAAAATCTATCAGACAGCCATGAAAATATAACCGCATACAGCATAGACTTATCTAATAAAGAAGAGATATCTAAGTTTGGAGATTATATTTCTGATATGGATGTTTCCATATTAGTTAATGTAGCTGGCGGAGGAATAGACTATGTACCAGTAGAATACTCAAAAGAAGATCACCTACAGCAGTGCTTTGACATAAATGTTTTTTATGTTTTTAACATGTCAAAGGTATTGATACCAATATTCAAAAAAAATAAAAGGGGACATATAATAAACATAACCTCTACTGCTGCAGATAATATTTTCCCAGGAAGTAACTCGTACTCTGCTGCAAAAAAAGCAAACTCTGTAATAACAGAGTCATTAAGATTTGAGCTTCACCAAGACAACATACGTGTAACAGAAATAGCCCCAGGCACCATAAATGGTAGGCAGCCCAGAGAAGTTGCTTTGTCTAGTTCAGATGTAGCTGAAGCAATATTTTGGGTGTCTCAGCTACCAGAAACAGTTAATATAAATAAAATAAGTATGGCCCATACAAAGAGTATAGATAGGCCATGGTAAAGGAGAAACATGTTTGAATATTACGTAAAAAAGGTGAGTAAAATTGTTGACGGAGATACTATTGATGTAGATATAGATCTTGGTTTTGATATTTCATTCAGCTCCAGAGTTCGTTTGGCTGGCATCGATACGCCAGAAAGCAGAACATCAGATAAACTAGAAAAGTCATTAGGGCTTGAGTCTAAGGCATATTTAAAAAGTGCAATTGAGGCAGCAAAGACTGTTGTAATCAAAACAGAAAAGATGGACTCTTCAGAAAAATATGGTCGAATTTTAGGTTGGGTATTCCTTGATGGATCTGATATATCTATTAATCAGAAAATGATAGATGATGGGTATGCATGGGGATATATGGGGGAAACAAAGATTAAAGACTTTAGCGCCCTAGCAAAACAAAGGGCTAAATCAAAAAAATAGTTGCACAACTATCCCAGCAAATGGTATAATTATTTAGTCGCCTGCCAAATGGGGGAGACTAAATTACTTGCTTAAAAAGGAGAATAAAATGGTAACACAATTTGCTATGGATCTATTCAAGGATCCATTTTTTATTGGCTTCAACAGAGAGTTGGAGCGTTTCAATAGTCTTAGTAAGGTAAATAATACTGCATTCCCGCCGTATGATTTGCTAAAGCTAGACGAAGACAACTATCAGTTAACGCTGGCAGTTGCTGGATTCACCAGAGAAGATCTAACTGTATCAATAGAGGACGGAAGTCTTTGGATTACAGGTGAGATTACAGAAGTAACAGATGCAGAAGTTGTACATAAGGGAATTGCTGCACGTAAGTTCACAAGAATCTTTGAACTAAGTGAATACATGGAAGTTTCTAGTGTAGAACTAAAAGACGGAATGTTAAATATCCGTGTTGTTAGAAATCTGCCAAAAGAAAAACAACCAAAAATTCTAAAAATTAAATAAAAGTGAGACCTGGGTACGTCCAAAAACTGCCCTCTAACAGAGAGATTAATATGATTATTCAAATTATTGGGCTACCAGGTTCTGGAAAGACGGAATTAGCAAAAGCATTAAAGGAAAGAATTAACGCCATTCATCTTAACGCAGATGAAGTACGTGCAACAGTAAATTCTGATTTAAGCTTTACCCCAGAAGATAGAATTGAGCAGGCAAGGCGAATGGGAGAAATGGCTCGCCTAATTGCTAAACAGGGAGTTGCACCAGTAATTGTAGATTTTGTATGCCCAACTGCAATAACTCGTGCAGCATTTGGGAAGCCAGACATTCTTGTTTACATGAACACTATAACAGAAGGCAGATTTGAAGACACAAACAAAATGTTTGAGGCCCCAGATAAATACGACATCGGTTTCCCAAGCCATCTGTTCGACCCTAATCAAAAAGCTTCTACAATAATCGACCAGTTTAATTTACACGATTGGTCTGCACCTACAACGCTAATGCTTGGAAGATATCAGCCTTGGCACGAAGGGCACCACGCTCTTTATAAAGAAGCGGGCAAAAGAACAGAACAAGTATTATTAGGAGTTCGTAATACATATAACACAAGCGAGAAAGACCCGCTCACTTTTGATCAGGTAAAGGGTTACATTGCTAAAGACGAATTTATGGATGGTGCATTAGTACTAAGATTGCCTAACATTACCAACATTGTTTATGGTCGTGATGTAGGATATAAGATTGAGCAAGTAGACTTGGGGGCAGACATTCATGCTATTTCAGCTACTGAAAAACGCAAGCAAATGGGTATTTAATTACTTAGAGGAGTCTGGTCGTTTAATGAACGAAGCAGAAGAGCGAATAATGTTTAGGGATAAAAATGAGCGTAAAGAAAAGTAGGTCACTTGCTAAGTCTTTAACATGGAGGGTTGTTGCCCTAGTAACGACATTTATAACTCTGTACGCATTAAGCAAGGATTTTAGTATGGCAACTTTAGCAACCATTATAACTAATGGAGTTAATTTTGTTGCTTATTATTACCACGAAAGAATCTGGAACTCCGTATCTTGGGGCAAAGAATGACAGTAACAAAAGCCAGATCGTTTGCTAAAGCATTAAGTTATCGCATATGGGGCACACTTTCCTCTGTTGCTGTTGCTTATGTAATTACAAAGAATGCCTCTCTATCTGTTACAATTGCATTTTGGGAAACGGTAGTTAAAATATTTATTTACTACGCACATGAGCGTGGCTGGAACTATATACAATGGGGGAGAAAATAATGCCAGTATATGAATACAAGTGTTCTTACGATGATGCACATGCAATACTTTCAGTAACCCGTTCAATTTCAGAAGATGATCCAGGGTACACATGCGCTGAATGTGAGTCTATAATGACAAGACACTTCAGCTCTTTTGGCATACAATTTAAGGGAAACGGGTTTTATAAAACCGACAATCCTAAATAGTTAAAGTGGTATAATTACTATGTAACAAAATTTGTTATGTAGGAGTTATAATTGACTAGGACTAAAGCATGGAGATTATCATTAGCCACCATTTTAATGTTTGGATGGGTATTTCTTACTCCTGCCCATGGAGATGATCCACTTAGCCTCGCCGCTCAAGAAATAGAAGAGCTTAATAATAAAGTATCTAATTTAGTTTATCAAGATGATTTTATAGATCTTATAGACATAGCAGAAAATAAATTTACATATGCGACAAATGCTATGGAGCTTAAAGACGATGCATATGATGCCTACGATGATGCAGTAGATGCAGAGGCTACAGCGCTGGAGTCTAAAAACCTTGCTCAGTCAAATGTAGATGGCCAAACAGCCACGGTAGCACTGGCTCTTGAGCATAAAGATAATTCCCTTGAAGAAAGAAACGATGCTCAAGATGCACTTAGCATAGCTAATATTAATGTCCAAATAACTCAATCAAATATTCAAAGCTCTGGTGGCCCTGGTCTTGCCTATACAGTTTATAACTTATTAAGAAATGGAAACGTAGCAATTCCAGGATCTGTAATATGTACTGGAACATGGAACTCAAGTTCTATGCAACTTCCAGTCTGTGGTAGATATGAAAATATTATAGTTAAATTTACTGGACAGATAACAGTCCCTTCGTGGTTTACGCAAACCTACTTTGCGGGATATACAGATGATGGTTTTAGAATGTATGTTGATGGACAACTTGCTGTTGATAACTGGGTAGAGCAAGGCGCTACATGGAGCGACTATTCTCCAGTATACGATGTCAGTGAAGATAAGACTTTAGGTGTAGAGATATGGTGGTACAACGGAGGAGGCCCAGGATCCTACCATCTTGGATGGGCTATTCCTGGAGGATGGACTGGAGCAGGTTGTGACTATGCTGGAAATCCAAGAGTATGGGGACAAAACTTTAGTTGTAATCTAAATACATTTTCTTCTGGATCAGGACCAACTCAAGCACAGTTAGATGCATATGAAGAAGCACTTGCAGCAAGGGCTACAGCTCAAACAAATTATAACAATAAGTTAGAAGTATACAATGATAAACTAAGTGTTTATAATCAAGAATTAGAAACCTTACAAAATCTAACATCAATTCTCACAACAGCAAGCCAAAACCTAACATACGCACAACAAAACCTAACATCTTCCTTGGAATTAAAGAATAATAGAATCAACACATATGATCAATCTATAATTGATTTGAATGCTGCTATTCAAGATGCATGGACTTATTATTTTGAACAATCTGAAAGAGAATTAAATGCTGCTATTGCACAAGCAGCAGCCAACGCTGCAGCAAATCAGCCTACACCAGAACCAAGTCCAGAGCCCACACCTGAGCCTACAGACGAGCCCACACCTGAGCCTACAGACGAGCCCACACCTGAGCCTACAGACGAGCCCACACCTGAGCCTACAGATAATGTTGAAATTAAAGATGAAGTTCTAGCAGCCTTGGTTCCTGAAAAGGGAAGCGGAACCGAAGAAGATCTTTCTAATGTTATTGCAAATCTTACAAGCAAAGACAATAAATTAGTTGTATTATCTCCAGAACAAATATCTGCAGTTAGTCAAACTCTACAGGCTTTAACTCAAGAGGCAAAGGCCGAAGTTGCAGAAACTCTAGGAATTAAGGCTTCAGATGTTGCTCAAGTTGCAGAGGCTATGAAAAGCAACCCAGAGCTTGCACAGGCATTTGTTGAGTTTGAGTCTAGAGCAGAGTCTGCAGGAGATGCAAGCATGCCATATACTTTAGCGGACGCAACAACAGAGGTGCAAACAGAAGCATTTTTGGCGGATCCAATAGGAGCATTTACAGACATAGATTTTAGTAAGGTGTTAAATCCATCAGAATGGGGCAAAGATATGACTGATGACCAAAGAGAGAAGGCTCAAGAGGTTGTTGTACCAGTAATTATCGCATCAAATATTGTGGCAGCGGCCATGACAAGGAGGATATAATGAAAATAATCAAAGCTATAGTTAACTATATTTGGGAAGTAATTAAAGAGAGTATTGCCCAGGTATTTACCCTGCTTGGATTTTTTATTGCATGGCTTACCCTAACAGGATCAGCCCAGCAAGTCGTTGGTGTTGCCACAGTAATTGCTACTGCAATATGGCTGCTAACCATACCTTTAAGAAAAGACGAGCAATAGGGTATAATAGTCATATGAGGAAATTAATCACTATTGCCCTATCTGGGTTATTAATGCTATCATTAACTGGGTGCGACTCTTTAAATAGATATCGCTACCCATGTCAAGATCCTAAAAATTGGGAAATTGCAGAATGTACTCCTCCAGAATGTGAAGCCTCACAGACTTGTACAAAAGATGTAATAAAAATTACACCTACTACACCAGAACAGGAAATAACAAATGGCTAAAGAAAAACTAACGCCCGCAGATTTAGATGCTCGTTTAAAGTTTATTCTAGGAATAACTCTTGGAAGCATTCTTTTCATGACGGCTCTTGGAATTATTTACGGGCTGTTGTTTGTGACACAACCTATTGGAGCTCAGTCAGAGAATGACAAGATGTTCTTTAATGTATTAGGTAGTATTGCAACATTTATTACAGGAACACTTGCAGGAATTTTAATTGGCAACTCAGGTGCTAAAGACATTATGGCAGCACAGATAGCAAACAAAGAAGTAGATGCAAAAAATACACAGGCTGACAAAAAGCTTGAAGCAGAAATTGATGCAACAGCAGCTCGATTGGCAGCTAAGCCAGACGGACAAATGCCAGAAGAGCAGCCAGTTGATACAGATTGGGATAAAGACTAATGGCAGATCAAGGTACAGCAGCACGTTTAATAGAAGTTGCTACAGCAGAGATTGGGACTATTGAAGGCCCAAAGGATAACGAAACTAAGTACGGTGCTTTTATGAAAGCTAACTTCCAACCATGGTGCGGAAGTTTCGTAAATTGGTGTGGGTCGGAAAGTGGCGTAAAGATTCCTAACACTGTTTATACTCCAGGCGGAGCAGCAGCATTTAAGAAAGCTGGCTCATGGATTGATGTAGATATTGCAGATCCAGAACCAGGAGATATAGCCTATTTTGATTTCCCCTCAGATGGTGTCGATAGGATTTCGCACGTTGGAATTGTTGTAAAAGACAATGAAGACGGCACTGTTTGGTGCATTGAAGGAAATACGTCTTCAAAGAAGTCTGGAAGCCAAAGAAATGGCGGAGAAGTTTGCAAACAACTTCGTGCATATAAAAAGAACAAGGCTGGTGTGCTGATTTCTATCGTAGGCTTTGGAAGACCAAAGTTTAGCGGGGCAACAAAAGCTGAAGCTAAGCCTGCATCAAAGCCATCCACATCACAAAAGCTACCAGCAAAGGTAGACCCTAAAGTAAAGGCTGCCATCGATCTTCTAACTAAAAATGGATATACAGTTTCTAAATAAATGAACCAATATTCTGTTAAAATAGAGGTTTTGGCTACAGTAGATGCTTTTTCAGAAGATGATGCTAAAGACTACATCTCTGATATATTTAATGTAGACGATGAAATAAAAAGCGTAAAGATAATAAAAGTCTCTAAAAACAGTTGACATGTCCAATTTGTACTAGTATAATAGTAATTAGCACAATGCCCGTATGGCGGAATCGGCAGACGCAGCAGACTTAAAATTTGCCTCCAACAATGGAGTGTCGGTTCAAATCCGACTATGGGTACCGAACAGGAAGTATATTGTTAAACTTAACAGAGCTTGGTGTAGAAGTTCTAATTAAAAAAAATAAATACAAGAATGTTAATGCATTCTGGGACAACTATTCTTTAGTTGTTTGGCAAAAAGATAACTCTGGATTTACAAGCTCAAAAGGAATGTTTAAGGGTAGTTGGGGAGTGGCAGAAAAATTTTCAGTCAATAATGATGGAGTTTGGAAAGTGCCATTAAAATATGTCAAATTTTTTAAATAGTCTAGGTATAGACGAAGATAATTTTGAATGGAAAGACCTTGCTCTGTGCTTAGGCATGGATACTAATTTATTTTTTGAGTTGTATGAATCGGATGTAAACATAGCAAAAAGTATCGATCAGGCATGCATTTCTTGTCCAGTAATAGCAATGTGTTATAGCTATGGGACTGAGTCAGACAACTACGGAGTTTGGGGAGGAGTTTATCTAAGTGCTGGCAGCCCAGATAAATCAAAAAATTCTCACAAAACAAAAGAAGTAGTAAGAACATTAAAGAAAAAGCATGGTGTTTAAATGGCTAACTTTATAAATAAAGATAAAGATCACTTTAAATATGGTATTAATGAATGGACTGGAGAAGCAAATAAACCAGTTTTTTATACAAAAGAAATGGCACAAAAAGTAAGAGAGCTTAAAAGCCCTGCACACGACTTACAGATGGATATAGTAAAGTATCCTGAATTTTTAGCAATAAGGTTATATGAAAACAATTTTTCACAGTACGATGGCAGTATGAGAATGAGAGTTATAGATTATATCGAAATGGTTAAAAGGATCCTAGAATCATATGGGGTACGAGTCGAGTTGGAGGGAAAGCCAGGTGGAAGAACGAGATGAACTTGCAACAAAAGTATTCATCATCCCAGAACAAAAGTATGGCGTAATAGTGTCTGAGGGAGCATTTATGTCTACAATAAGGTATCATGACGGCTTCGAGGAAGTCGTAGAGCCATTTGACAATAGCGATTTTATCATTTCAGATGAAATTATAATTAATAATTATGGAGAGAACTAATGGAAAAAGTTTTATGTTATTCTTGTAACAAGACTAAGGCTAGCCTTTCACTAAAAAAGTCTACCCTTTTACCAATAAATCTTTTGTTATGTGAGACATGTATTTCAAATAAGCTTGAGCCAAGGTGGGTTGTTATTCTTACTGGAAGACAATACGGACACGACACAGTAAAAGACTATATTTCTAAGAAAAGATACCACGGAGAAGATATAAAAGCTTCTGAATTATTAGTCTAATTAGGGTATAATTATGTAATAATGTTTAATAATACTCAGATAATTATAACAATAATTGCCTCTGTTTCCAGCGGTTTAGTTGGCGTACTTTTTAATTATAAAAGAGAAAAGAAAAAAGAACAAATTAGGAAAGCCGAAAAACTTCACGATGGGCTGCTTTTAGAGCTAAAAGATCTTCAAATCAAGCTATATAAATTAGAAAAAGATTTAGATGAATGGAAGCAAAAATACTACGAAGCCCTTCAGGAGCTAATATCAGTTAAGGCAGACCTAGACAGGTCTTTATCAAAAATAGAGCATATGGATATGCATATTGATATGGATTTAATAGAAGAATAGACAAAGAATTTTTAAAATAGTATACTGAAAGCATGACATGTATAGTTGCTATTGCCCAAGGTGGGACCGTTTATATGGGTTCCGACCATGCGGCTTCAGATGATAAAACTGGATGGATACTCTCAAGAAAAGAACCTAAGTGCTTTAAGGTAGGTCAATACGGCATAGCGTTTACAGATTCATTTAGAATGGGCCAAATTTTACAATATATGTGGACCCCACCAAAATACACTCCAACAAAAACAAACTCTGGGCTAGATAAATTTATGAGGACTAAGTTTGTTGACTCAGTTAAGGCTGCTTTCAAGGATCATGGGTACGGAAGTATTGGATCTTCATCAGAAGAAGATACTGGTGGAATATTTATAGTAGGAGTAGAAGGAAGAATCTTTACTATAGATGAGGACTTCCATGTTGGAGAAAATATAGTTAATTATATGGCAGAAGGAAGTGGCGGGCAGATAGCATTAGGGGCATTACATGCAACTAAAAATCAAAAGAACCCTAAGCTTAGACTTAAACTTGCACTAGAAGCAGCAACAGCATTTAATATGAGCGTAGCACCACCCTATACATATATCCAAGTTTAAGGTATAATTTATCTATGAAGATAGCCCTAGCAGTTTCAATGTCAATTGCAGTATCACTAACTCTACTCTTCTTGTTTCTTTTTTTTAAAAGGTTTAAAGTTGGCGTATACTACATAGATAAGTATGAAGAGGCTGTTCATGACATGCTAAACGTAATAGCCCAAAATGACCCTAGGTATATTCCACCAGTTGATTATGATAAGGCTATAGATCTAAGAGGAACTCCCACCCATGTTTGCCCATGTGGGTCTCAAGTTTGGCTAGTTAAGGTTGTTTTCTCAGAATATGAGATAGCAAGCTATTTCTTAGATATGGAATGTTTATCTTGTGGTAGTCTTGCTACAGCACCAACACCTATAGATCGGAGCAACATTGAGGAACTCTAAAAAAATTAAGCACCTTGAGTCTAGAATAGAAGACTTAAGCGCACTTACAGACATGTTAATATTCTTAGTTAATGATATTATTGAGAGCAAAACCCCACCAGATTTAGAGTCTGGTAAATGGTATAAGCAAAAGCCTTGACATTCCTACTGTATTTAGTATACTTAGGATATGAAAAATAAACTAATCACGGCGGTACTTACTTTATCACTTCTATCACCTGTTGCAATTTCACAGGCATCTGGCACAGACGTACCAGTTCTAGCTATTCTAGATACAGCAATTGACACATCAGTTCCTTCTCTTCAAGGCAAAATTGTTGGAGAGGTATGCCTACTTGAATGGTCTTTGTGTCCAAATGGAACAAACTTCCAAGAGGGCCCAGGTTCAGCATCAATGCCAAAGGATTTAATTTCTAAAAATGGATTTGATCATGGAACATTTATGGCAACTGCTGCAGTTCAATCCAATCCTAATATTAAAATTTTGTTCATCAAGATAATTGCAAATACGTCTACTGGACTAAGAAAGCCAACTGGAGAGTCAACAATTTCTGCAGCACTTTTTTGGGTAAGAGATAATGCAACTAAATATAATATTAAAGCTGTCTCTCTTTCACAAGGTAGTAGCGGACTTCTTGGTAAATCTGGAACACAATATTGCCCAACATTTCCAAGAACAATTTCAGCAGTACAGCAGTTAAATTCAATGTCAGTGCCAGTATTTTCTGCAGTAGGTAATGCTCGTGATTACTCACGAATTGATTGGCCTTCATGTATACAGGATGTAGTTTCTGTAGGTGCTGTTGATCAAATTGGAGAAATTGCATCCTATAGCAATAATGATTCAGTACTACTAGATTTCTTTGCATTAGGAAATATGCAAGCAGTTGGCCCAGGAAACATTTCCAAGAATATTGCTGGAACTTCTCCTGCAACTCAAGTTGCTGCTGCAACATATCTTAGAATGATGACTACATCTGGACAATCTGGTAGTCAGTTGATAGATGCTATGAAGGCTAACTCTGCAAACACAACTGGAAGACAAGGCACATTTAAGAAGCTAATTACTATTTCTAATGCAGTGAGTGGTAACACTACAAACACAACAGATAAAGCAGCAGCCGATGCCAAAGCAGCAGCCGATGCCAAAGCAGCAGCCGATGCCAAAGCAGCAGCCGATGCCAAAGCAGCAGCCGATGCCAAAGCAGCATTAAAACTGCAGGTGGAAGCTGGAATTGCTGAAGCAGAAAAGCAATATGCTGCTGAACTAAAAGCTGCACAAGATAAGTTGAATGCAGCAAGAGCAGCTTGGATGGCAAAACTTAATGGCTGAACTTACAGTTTTGGACGAAATAATTAAAGATCTTGGGCAGGAACTGTACCAGAAATGGTACAATGGTCTAGCACAAGAAGATAGAACACCAGAAGCATCTGAGGCAATGGCTAAAAATGCTGGTGAAACAACATTTTGGGTAATCCAAAATTTTATGATTCGCTTTAATGAAGCAGCAGAGACTCTAAAGGATAAGTAATGATTGTAACTGACAGCAATTTCGATGAAGTTATTAGTTCTCATCATGTAGTCCTTGTAGATTTTTGGGCTGAATGGTGTAGTCCATGCAAAAGATTTTCTCCAATACTTGATGAGGTAGCATCAGAGCACAATGTCTGGATTGGAAAGATAGATGCGGATGAAAATCCATCAAGTGCCGAGAAGTACAATGTTATTTCTTTGCCTACAGTTATTGTTTTTAAAGACGGTAAAGAGGTAAAGAGAACTAAAGGAGCTATGCCAAAACATAAGTTCATTGAGGAAATATCTGAATGGATTTAGAGTTTGAGATATGGCTAAAGAATGGTTATGACAGGGGATGGATTTCAGATGTATTTTGCGATACACATGATGGTCCTCCAATGTCTGACGAAGAAATGAAAGAATGGGATGAAGGCGGAGATCCGTGCTCATTTCATGTAAAAGTAAACGAACTACACTAAATTTCTGCGCTCAATATAGAGGCAGAGGAAATAAGGAGAACAAATTAAATGAAGTCATTTAAGAAAATCGCACTAGCCATGGTTGCAGCCATGACTTTGGGCACAATCGTAGCAACACCTGCAAGTGCTGCTGTAATGACAGTCGCTGTATCATTAGATTCTGTAGCAAACACTACAAACTCTTCTATTGCTACACCTGCTGCATTGCCAGTCCCTGCAGACAACACAGTTGACGCTGCAGACGCACTTAGGTTCGTAGCAACTGTTGACACAGGAACATCAGTTTCTGTTACAGCAACAAACGCAACAATCGTGTCTGCATTACACACAACCGCTGCACCAGTAGGAGCAACATCAGGATCTTCATCTTTGACAATTGCAACTGGTACAGGAACAACCGCAACATTTTATGTCTATACAAAGACAACCGCAATCGGCACAGTTGTAATCAACAACCAGGGAACAACCCTTACATACTATGTACAGGGAACTGCTGGTAAGATTAATACTCTTACAGTATCTGCCCCTGCTTCAGGTGCTGCTGGAACAAAGCAAGATATCACAGTAACTGCAACAGATACATTTGGTAACAAAGTATCAGGTAAGTCAATTACTGCAACTGTCTTTGCTACAACAGCAACACTAGACACAGCAACAGCAACAACTGGTGCTACTCTTTCAGATTTTGGAGTTGCAAAGTTTGTTGCAACACTTCCAGCAACTGGAACACGATCATTAATCACATTTGCCCCAACTACCGCTGGAGATGCAACAACTGCTGATGTAGTTGGTTTACCTGCTCGTGCACTAGCACCATTTGCAGAAATCGCAGTTCGTGATCTAGTATCAGAACTTGCTGCTGAGAAGGCTGCAAAGGATGCAGCACTTGCTGCTAAGGCTGTTGCAGATGCTGCAGTTCTAAAGGCTGCTGCAGATGCAGTTGCTGCTAAGGCTGCTTCAGATGCTGCTCTTGCAGCAGAGAAGGCTGCTTCTGCAACCGCTCTTGCTAAGGCACTTGCTGATGCAAAGGTAGCATCAGATGCAGCACTTGCTGCAAAGGATGCACAAATCGCTAAGCTAACTACAGACAATGCAGCAGCGTTGGCTTCCCTAAAGAAGTCATTCAATGCACTAGCCACAAAGTGGAACAAGAAGAATCCAAAGGCTAAAGTTACTTTAGTTAAGTAATTAATTAGTAATAAGGGGGCAAGACTAATAGATCTTGCCCCCTTATCTTATAAATGATAGAATTATATAATAGAATTGAAAGGAAAATCAATGGAATCACATAAAAGAACATCTTTAAAAACAATAAGCTGGGAAATATTTCACCTTGTAGTTCTTGCTGGTATTATATTTTTGTTTACTGGAGAGTGGGAGTACGCTACGCTTGGTGCCATGATATATATAGCATTTGAAGCTACTGGATATTTTATTCACGAAAGACTTTGGGTAAAATTTGGAAAGAAGGTAAAGTAATGGGAAAGCATTTAGATAAAATACAGAAAGCGCTGGCTCAAAGAATAGCAGCCACCCCAAATGGGTCTGGATATAAAAAGCCAGGTTCCATGAACAAGAAAAAGACTGGCTATCGTGGGGCAAAAGCAAAGAAGTCATAAATGGAATCTTACCTCGACAAAATATTTGTTTTAAAAAACTTTATATCTAAAGAAGATTGCCAAAGACTGATAGACAAATTTGCTATAAACGCTACATATATACCAGAATCTGAAGTAATTAGAAGCGGATTTTCTGTTACTATTGAAAGAGAAGATTACGAGTCTATAATAAGCTCTGATACCTTGGAAGCAGAAGTTTTAAAAAAAATGTCTGATGCACTTTCAGATCATTACGGCACAAAAATGGAAATTAAATCTATATTCCATAGCATAATGGATGTTGGGGGGACAAACTCACCACATTGGGACAATTATGTTGAGAATGGAGAAGAAGACGTATCATCTTTGTTGTATTTAAATGAAGATTTCGATGGCGGTGTGCTTAGTTTTATAAATCAAAAAATTTATTTAAAGCCAGAGCCAGGAATGTTTGTATTTTTTAGAGGAGAAAGAGATCTTTTGCATGAAGTAGAGATGGTTACAAGGGGTTCTAGAGAGGCTCTAGTGGGTTTCTCGTGGCCTACCAGCAAGAGACTTAGTCTTAATACCTAGTAAATGCTATAATAGTTAACTAGACGGCATTCTAGACCCGTCTAAATTAAACCTATAGGAGTAATAAAATGACAGATGGATTGAATTTAACAGGATTTAACGAAGTAAAGCCAGCAGGAACTTCCCCTTGGCCAACAGAAAGCTACACAGAGGCACCAGCTTCAGCTTTTCCAGCATCAGACAAGTCAACACAAGACGGTGCTGGCTTAGGAAACAACGGTAAGTAATTTATGTGCGCTATGTGTGGCTGCAGCTCAGAAGCATTTATGGGCGTAGAAATGCCTAATCAAAATGTTTATGATGTAGGACCAGGACATATGCCTTCTCCAGAAATGTTTGGAACAGATTCAGAGAATGCATTAGGTGTCTCAAGAACAGAAATGGATATGAATTAATGTCAATGGATGGTACAGGTATGGCTCCTCCGCCTAGCGGAGCAGCAGCAGGTGCAGTAACTAGTCGAGAGGCTACAAGAAAAAATCCTAGACAAGGATTAAAGATTGATACAAACAAACACGGTATTCGTCGTGAGACAAGTACTGCCCCAAGGCCACCTAAAAAAACAGGTAGAAAAAAAATATAATGTGTAAAAATTGTGGTGCATGCTCGAAAGAGCATGCACCATCAATTGATAATTCGGTAGACAAACAACTAGATCTTCCATTTTAAAAAAGGGTGCTAATATTTAATGAAAAAAAGAAAGTTGTTAGATAACGTATACACCTTTTTGCCTAGAGTTTATCAGGGGGCGGAAGTAGAAGAATTTGAAAAGGCGATAGATTTAACAATACATACAAAAGCACCTGGAAAATGGTTGCTAATTGATTTAGAGACTGGACAAGAGTATATAGGGTCAGATACACCTAATGCTTACGGCAAATGGATGAGACTTAAGGATAAGTATGAGCAATAAAAGACTTTACTTTCTGCATATACCAAAAACTGCTGGCAAAAGTGTAGGTTACGAACTTGGAAATGAACTTAACAAACACAATATATCGAACTACATAAGCACTCATTATCCCAATGAGTCAGATCTATCAAAAGAAGTTTACTTTTCTGGCCACTTTGGTACTTATCCGATAGAAAAATTCCCAGATATATCTATTTCATGTTTAGTTAGAAATCCCATAGAGGCTAGAGTTTCTTATTTTAATTTTATATTCGGAAGAGGCGATTTAGATGTGCCAAAGTATATAAACATAGATGGGTATATTAATAAGCTTAGGTACTACTTATTTGAAGATGAAGATTTTATTTTGCACAATAACTATCAGTCTAGGTTTATATGCAATCCTACAGATGACGTAGCTTTTGCAGATATCTCTTTTTGGGAAAAGAATGAGGAAAGCATATATAGACAGCACAACTTTTCAAAAGGCAAGGCATTTAGCTGGTTTGTAAATAATGATAATACGTCTATTGAGAATGCAATAAAAAATATAAAATCATTTGATATAGTTAATACAGTTGAGTCTATGGAGTCTTACTATAAATCTGTTGCTAAATGGTTTTTAGAAAATTATAGTATCGAATTAAATTTAAATCATAATAAAATTATTAATTCGTCTCATACATTATTTAATGGGTCTTTTTATACAACTAAAAAGCTTTTAGATATGTTAACGGAAAAAGAAAAAGAAAAGATACTAGAGAACAATTCAATAGACTATCAGGTCTACAGCATGGTAAAAGAAATGGAAAAAAATGAGAAGTAAGTCTGATTTTGATTTTAATTTTAGATACATTAAGTCATTTAATGTAGAAAATTTAAAAGAAAAAGTTATGCAATTTTCTAATGAATGGGAAATAAATACTTCAAGACAGAATGTTGTGTATGAAGATAGACCTAACCCACACCTAAATACACACACTTACATTATTCAAGACTCATCATTATATTGGAATAGGGGAGAAGATTTTTTTAAAAACACATTAGATAAAGAATCTTATGACATAGTTTCCACAATAGTTAATGATCTAGAGGACAGAATGGTTGGTATTTCCGCTAGAATACTTTTAATCAAGCTTAGTGCAAACAGCAAAGTTTTTGTGCATAAAGATAGTGGCGACTACTTGTCATCAGTAAGAAGATTTCATATACCAATTATAACTAACCCAGATGTTTACTATACCGTGGGGGGAGAAAAAATTAATATGAAATCAGGAGAGTGTTACGAAATAAACAATCTTAGACTTCATAGTGTAGATAATGAAAGCGATCAGGATAGAGTCCATCTATTGATAGACATAATGCCTGAGTCTGAAATAAAAACCATTAAATCATTAAAAACAGATGCTAGAGTTAAAGAAATAAAAAACTTTATTGAAAAAGAAGATGCTGATATTTTAGTAGAATACATAAATAATAATCATTTGGACATAGACAAATTTTTGTTGCCAGCAACTGCTGCAAAAAATAATAGGTTTAGATACGAGTCCAATGTCCCAGAGCACCATGCCTTTTCTAACCATAAAGAAATAATAGGCATTCTTAAAAAATATTCTGATAAGTTTTTGCATGAGTGCAAGACATATTTTAACGATCCAGAGGATCTCTACCTTGCATCTCAATGGCTAACAATGTTAGGTGCTGGGACACGTCTACCAGATCACTATGATAATCACGTAGGAGCCGAACATTTGTTTAGAAGCGGAGTAATATATTTAAATGATGAATTTGATGGCGGGTTCTTAAAATTTCCAGAATTAAATCTCACAGTAAACCCAGAAAAGTATAGTATCGTAATATTTGAATCCCATACTTTGCATCAAATAACTGAGGTTATTTCTGGAATTAGAATGGCAATGCCAATTTGGGCAACAAATAAAAAAGAAAGAGGTATATCACATGGATAAGGTTAAATTAGTTAATAATTTTATGACACAAGAGGATTGTAATTTCTTTATAAAATGGATAGATGAAAATCAAAACGATCAATCTAAGTTTAGGCACAGAGTTGGCGTTGCTTTTAATAAAGGGCTAGCAGTAAGAGCAATTTTCCCAGACGAAAAGCCTCCAGTTATCTTTAAAGACATAGAGGACATATGCATGAAATATGCAAATAAATTTATGGACCTGCACAAAGAGCTACTTCCTTCTGAAGAAGAACAGTATTTTTATGGATTTTCGCTTACAAAATTAAGCCAAGATATACAACTCAGACTACACCAAGACGTACACTCTGAGTTTACAACTCTTTCTAATAGCGGAGTAATATATTTAAATGATGATTATGTAGGGGGAGAGTCTTGCTTCTTAGAAGAATTTGAGCCAAGATCATTTTTCCCTCTGTATGAAGACTCTATGGGTGGTCTTACATACAAGCCAAAGGCAGGGGACATTGGAATTTTTCCAGCAAATATTTGGCATGGCGGTAAAAAAGTTGAATCTGGAGACAGATATGCTATAGTTCTTTGGGCTACTACAGATAAAGAAGTAGAGTTTGAAGGCTTTGATTCAGATAAAGTGCTTCATCTAATTAATTATAAGCCAGTTGCATCAGAGTAGCTATTGACCTTTTCTAACTAAAATACTATAATTAGATTAAATGTCCCATAGCTCAGTTGGTAGAGCGTCGAACTGTTAATTCGAATGTCCCTGGATCGAGGCCAGGTGGGACAGCGTTCCTATAGCTCAGCTGGTAGAGCAGCAGACTTTTAATCTGCGGGTCGATGGTTCGAGCCCATCTGGGGACACACGTGTAATACAAAATATATAGGAGAAAAATGAAAACAGTAGGAAATAAAATAGGAAACTTTTCTGTAGTTGGCGTTAAGCCAGGTGCATTAAGTTATGAAGATAGCTCTTTTGAAGTCTTGAATCAAGACTCTTTCCCTGGAAAGTGGAAAATTATTGTTTTTTATCCAAAAGATTTTACATTTGTATGCCCAACAGAAATTGTTGCCTATGATGCACTAGTAAATGACTTTAATGATAGAGATGCAGTTTTGATGACTGGATCAGTGGACAATGAATTTTGTAAGATTGCGTGGCGTAATGCACACGATGATCTTCGTAAAACAAATTCTTGGTCTTTTGCAGATACTGGACATCAACTCGCAAACGATCTTGGAGTTCATCATTCATCTGGAGTTACTTATCGTGCTACATTTATTATTGATCCAGAAAACACAATTCAGCATGTAACTGTAAACAATTTAGATGTAGGAAGAAACCCAGACGAAACTCTTCGTGTATTAGATGCACTTCAAACAGGTGAACTATGTGCTTGTAACAGATCTTTGGGCGGAGAAACTCTATAATGACATGGGTAGACCAGCTTAAGGATTCTCTTCCAGAATACGCTAAAGACATTAAGTTAAATCTTGATGCTGTGATTAATAGATCGTCTATTGATGCAGAGCATGCCACATATATTTCAATAGCAGCAGCATTTGCAACAGGCAACGGAAAGCTACTTGCCTTTATTACTGCTAATGCAAACGATGAAGTTGAAAAAAATGCTGCCCTTACTGCTGGTGCTATCATGGCACAAAATAACGTTTGGTATCCATTTATTGAAATGGCTGATGACGTAAACTTAAAGGGGTTGCCAGCACAGCTAAGAATGAATGCTATTACTTCTCACGGTGGCACAACTAAAGGAAAGTTTGAAGCTTATTCATTAGCATCGTCTATTGTTGGTAAATGCCACTTTTGTGTGAAGGCACATTATGAAACATTGAAAGAAGAGGGATACACGGTAGAGCAGCTACGTGATATTGGAAGAATTTCAGCAACAATTAATGCGTTAGCAAAGATACTATCAGCGTGATAAAAAGACCAGCATGGATATTTGACGTAGATGGTACACTAGTTGATGTTGACCCGATACTTCATCATATACTAAATCAAGACAGGTCTAGCGAATTATTTAAAAGAAATTTTGATGATTTTCATAAAGCTTCAATTAATTGCCAGCCACATAAAGATGTAGTTGATATGGTATGGGAAGTATGTGATACCCTAGACATTATTATAGTTACCGCTAGGAAAGAAAAGTATAGAGGCTTAACTTCTAAATGGCTTAAAATGCATAATGTCCCACATGATGTATTATTCATGAGAAAAGATGATGATCATAGAGAAGACTATGAAGTTAAAAAAGATATTCTTGAGCACATTAATGAGTACTGGGAAGTAAAGCATGCAGTTGATGACAATCCAAGTATAATTAAATTGTGGGAAGAAAATGGAATTTCCACAACTAAAATAGGAACATGGGACGGGATTAAAAGATGATAATTGGATTATCTGGGTATGCTAGATCTGGTAAAGATACGGCGGCAGATAGATTAGTTGAGGCCCACATGTTCACACGGTACTCATTTGCAGCACCAATGAAGGATGCCATGTATAAGTTAAATCCTATAGTGCATTCAGATAGCATAGGTAATTTTAGATACAAGGACTTGGTGGATTCCTATGGCCTAGATGAGGCTAAAGATTCTCATCCTGAAATACGAAGGTTGCTACAAGTTTTTGGTACAGAAGTAGGAAGAGACATGTTTGGCAATAATTTCTGGGTAGACCTCGCTTTAAATAGCATAACAGAAGACAATGTAGTGATAAGCGATGTAAGGTTTAAAAATGAAGCAGATGCAATCAAATCAGCAGGTGGGAAAGTCTGGAGAATCAATAGGCATGGAGTTGGCCCAGTAACCAATCATTCTTCTGAGATAGATCTAGATAGCTATAACTTTGACTATATAATAGACAATGATTATAGTGTTTCAGACCTACACAATGTAGTTGACATGCTATTGGAAAAACAAATTGATTAAGTTACTTTGTACTTTTTTTGGACATAAGCTTGAAGCATCTGGACATTGTCCATTTACAAATAAGTCTTATGACATGTGCCAAAAGTGCGGTAAGATGGTTGAGAAAAAAAGTATCTGATCTGATATAATATATATATGATAACTAATATTCCGCCGTGTTTCTACTGTCCAGAAGACAGCAAGTATTCAGAACCAGAGCCAAAAACTGGGGCAGTAATAGATGTTTGCGAAAAGCATTTCCATTTGAAGTACATGGGATAATCTTTGTCTTACAGTAGGTTCTTTGATAGCGACATATATATATATCCTCATGTAGGAGGCTATGTATGCTGTGCAGCATGCTGGCTTTCAAAAGAAGCTAATTCTGAGATAATAAAAGACGATGAGCATTTGTTCATACATATACAGGAGCATATAAAAGCTGGTCACGATATACCAGAAATGCTATATTATGAAATCATAATGGATTCAACAAGATATACATCATTGACAAAACCAGAATAAAATAGTAAAATTATTTTATGATAACAGTTATAGAGAATTTTATAAGCGAAGAAGATTCTGCTTTTTTTATTGAATATATTAATAAAAATAAAGACAATAAGGATAAATTCCCTTTAACTAGAGGCGAAGCTAAGGGCAAGGTTAGAAGCGAAGCTAATATACCAGAGCTAGTTGATCTAAAACAACATTCTGATGCCTTAGATAAAATTAAATTAGTTTCCAATAAAGTGCTAGAGCAATTCAAAAAGATGTCTGGTAACGATAATCTGGTAATATGTTCATTTTGGATGGCTTTGCTAGGGCCAACAACAAAAATACCTATGCATAAAGACGACATAAAGTTTGCGGAGCACTTGTATTTAAGCTGTGTAGTGTATTTAAACGAAGATTACGATGGAGGCAGTATTACATTCAGAGATGAAGAATTTACATACAAGCCGAAAAAATATAGTGCAATATTTTTTCCATCTTCATATTACCATGAAGTAGAAACTATAGATAATGGAGTTAGAATTACTCTACCTGTCTGGGCATCTAAAGATGAGACTAGAGATATGTTTTTAGACAACCCAATAATTACAGATCCATTTAAAACTGCTGGGGTAGACGAAAATGACCCCGCTCTTAGCTATTTGATAGATAGGTATAATAATCATTAAAAATAAAAACATAATCTTTTATGAATCTTCCTTCTATTCAGATTATAAGTCTCTTTCTCCAGCTAAAAATTTTATACCAGAATGGTACAGAAAAAATAAGTTTGAACACTTAAAAGATTGTATGCCTTTTATGGACTCATTTATATCTGGCTATATGGTAACCATACCTTACGACATAAATGTAAAAAACAATAATGGATCAGTAGAGATCAGACATGAAGATGGAACTGATTATAATAGCGCTATAAGATACATAGAGGATTCTAATTTAGTTCCATATAATCACCATGCAGTTGAATTTGCTTGGGATATTTGTGCTTCAATCAAGATCCCATATGGAGCAAGTATTCTTTTTACACATCCCTTTAATAGGCACGATCTGCCATTTACAACATTGAGCGCAATAATCGATGGCGAGTTTACATTAATACCACATGGAGCATTTCCATTTTATATAAAGAATGGATTTGAGGGTACAATTAAAGCTGGAACCCCAATTGCTCAGATAATACCGTTTACTAATGACTCATGGAAAGCAGAAATAGAATCTGGGCTCTCTGAAAATGTTAAAAAAAATCGTAAGTTTATGCCCAAAGACTGGTACAAGAAAAGTGCATGGAAAAGAAAATCTTATAATTAATCTGTTGTATACCATTGACAGCACCTACTCAATATAGTATACTAAATATATGAAATCTGGTAGAGAGTCCGCTTTAATTAATAGATCGCTGGCAAAGCCTAGTGGAATTGAAATGCCACAGGAAGCTATGCTAATTTTAAAAAAGCTCCAATTAGCAAAAGCTTACGGCAGCAAAAGAAAATATGAAAAAGAATTAGTCAAGCTTGCTCAGCAATATCCTCATATGTCAGAAGAAATATTTAAACTGAAAGTTTGGAATTAATGAGAGAGCCCAAAATAATGAAAATGGACTGGCGTTCATTAGGATATTGGCCTGTCTATAAAGATGGAAAGCTTACATGGGAAAAGGATCCAGATGAGAATGCTAATTGAGTTTGTAGAAAGATACCTTATGCGCCCTAAACGCCTACGAGAAGCAATTGAGGCGGTAGTTCATGAGAATGATGAGCTGCTACGAATCCTTAAGCAACACGAAGAGGAAGGCCCAACTAATCTAACATGGGCTGAAGGCGATAGATGGTATGGCTGGACATACAATAGTAACGCCAAACGTTATTACTTTGATGACATTGGTAATGAATCATTAATGGGGCTGTGGGAAGACCAGTGGCTAAGAGAAGCAGATGAGGCGGTAACAAAATGATGCAATACTGGTCATGGATATTAGCAGCAATTGGCGTTACAGGAATATTTTTTGTGGGACGAAAGCTTGTTTGGGCATGGCTCTTGCTATTGTTTAATGAGTGCTTGTGGATAGTTTATGCTCTAACTACTGAGCAGTATGGGTTTATTTTTGCAGCCCTAGCTTATGGTATAGTATATATTAGATCCTACATACACTGGTCTAAAGAGCCAGTAAATAAGATACCTTTATAGTGCGAAAAAGTGCGGCGGTAGAGAGCATCTAGTCACTACGTGACAAATATGCTATACTGAAAAGGTAAGCTAGTTTGGGTTCGTCTAATGGTCGGACACCCGTTTCCGAAACGGAAAATATAGGTCCGATTCCTGTACCCAAAGCTTACAAATGGTATACTATGGATATGGACAATACAATGGATTACTTATCAGACAACGAAGATGAAGACAAATGGGACAATGTTCAAAAGGCCTGTTGGTCTGGATATACCCAAAGAGGCATGAAAGACAAGAATGGTAAGCAGGTTCCTAATTGTGTACCTATTGAAAAGGCGGAGGATCTATCTGAAGCAGATCAGGTAGAGAAGTCAATATGGAAGGGAACGTTCCTTAAATAATGGGCATCCTAGACAACCTTGAAGCATACATCGATCTTGGCGATATTAAAGATTTAGATCTAACTGAAGATATAGATAAAGAAGATATATAGCAGCATATTGACCGCCTGAAAAGTGAATTTCGGCGGGAGAGACCATTTAGTCAGTACCTGACTTAGATAGGCATCATGAAGAAGCTCAATGAAGTATTTAAGCCATACAAGGCTCAATTTGATCGATCTCCAATACATATTAAGATCATAGCCGTTTTGTGCGTTATGTACCTATCTGTCCCAATTGACCCATTTGATATACTATTTCCCTGGATGGCATTTACAGATGATCTATTTATAGCAGGTATCCTAATCAAGATTCTGCACAAACACGGCGGGCTACCAGAAGAAGTAAGAACTTCACCAATAGAACTATTAAGAGATATATTCAATAGAACAGATAAGAAGCAAGAGACATCATTGGCAGTACATTTATTTAAAGATAATGTATGTAGTCACTGTGGATTGAAATCCCTTGGCTAAAGCTTGGTCAGATAAGTCTGAATGGATCACAAATTGTCCTATATGTTACTGTGCAGTAACTTATCAATTAAGAGATTATCATATTCAGTATCATGAGCAACAGGATCTAAACCAGACAAATAGGTCCTAACTCCTATATCCCCCTCCCATTTATCTCCTCTCTATGAGCCTCCTAGAGGCTTTTAAAGTGGAGTATTGTGGAGTAAAGTGGAGAATATATACTATAGATTTAGTTCCATATACTATAGTTATACTAAGATAAACATTACTATGTAATTGAGCATATCATAATCATAACCGTAATGTCAATAGGGCCCATGTGATCTATATGAGATATGTCTGCATATTCCAGCGATATTGTCAATAGGGTCGTAAAAGGCATATTTGGCCCACATTGTCAACATATTTTGTATAACATTTTGATATAAATTCTGACAGATTCTGGCTATATTATGCCTAATTCATTATATGTTTTAATAGATAATATATTCATTTTATTATATTCTGCTGAATATTCCAGCGATTTTTAAAGCTTGGTCGTAAACGGATAATTTTGCCCACATGCCCATACATAAAAAGATATCCACAGGACCTGTGTAGATCCTATGGATATCTTGGGCTATGTAATCAAGAGTAATACTTAGATAGATATATCTGTTCGGTCTTGATATATGTTACTTATGTTGTAATTGGCTCAAAGTTAGCAATGTAATCATTGAGTCTATCTGCCATCATTAGGGCTTCTGATGTTACTCCTTCTTCCCATGCATTATCAAATTGTCCCGCCGTTTGTTTGATAATTTCGACACATAGTTCCATTACCTTTGATTGAGTATAATACCCACAACCATTTACAAGTTCCCGTGCCATGATAGTTGGATTAAACCAATGACTATCCATAGCCTCCAGTACTTTTTCTGCTGCTTTGGTTTCGATTGATGATGTTTTTGCCAT
>Ga0315900_10001052_pt1 | contig 44508 bp, 44 predicted proteins | sample LakEriMetagenome_FD_203521 | JGI IMG/M metagenome (GOLD analysis project Ga0315900, IMG submission 203521) | Freshwater fungal communities from buoy surface, Lake Erie, Ohio, United States - Buoy 12 MA114 | ecosystem: Environmental > Aquatic > Freshwater > Lake > Lake biofilm | place: USA: Lake... | reverse complement strand
TCCTCTCTGGGCACCGTCTTTGAGTGGTACGACTTCTATCTGTACGGTTCGCTCGCTGCGATCATCGCCAAGCAATTCTTTGCTGGCCTGGATCCCAACGCTGCGTTCATTTTCGCTCTGCTTGCCTTCGCCGCCGGCTTCATCGTGCGTCCCTTCGGCGCGCTGGTGTTCGGCCGTCTGGGCGACATGATCGGCCGCAAGTACACCTTCCTGGTGACCATCCTGCTGATGGGCTTGTCCACCTTCATCGTGGGTATCCTGCCCAACTACGCCAGCATCGGCGTGGCAGCCCCGATCATCCTGATCGTGCTGCGCATGCTGCAGGGCCTGGCCCTGGGCGGCGAATACGGTGGTGCTGCCACCTATGTGGCCGAACATGCCCCCAACGGCAAGCGCGGTGCCTACACCGCCTGGATCCAGACCACCGCCACGCTGGGTCTGTTCCTGTCGCTGATGGTGATTCTGGGCACCCGTACCGCCATCGGCGAAGCCGCCTTTGCCGACTGGGGCTGGCGTGTGCCTTTCATCGTGTCCATCCTGCTGCTGGCCATCTCGGTCTGGATCCGGATGACGATGAACGAATCGCCCGCATTCCAGAAGATGAAGGCCGAGGGCAAGACCTCCAAAGCCCCCCTGTCCGAATCCTTCGGCCAGTGGAAAAACCTCAAGATCGTGCTGTTGGCCCTGTTTGGTCTGGTGGCAGGTCAGGCGGTGGTCTGGTATTCCGGTCAGTTCTACGCCCTGTTCTTCCTGACCAGTGTGTTGAAAGTGGATGGCTCGACCGCCAACTTGCTGGTGGCCGCTTCGCTGGTCATCGGAACGCCCTTCTTCGTGGTCTTTGGCTCGCTGTCGGACAAGATTGGCCGCAAGCCAATCATCATGGCCGGTTTGGTGTTGGCGGTGGTGACCTACTTCCCGCTGTTCAAGATGCTGACCGAAGCCGCCAACCCCGATCTGGCCAAGGCCCAGAAATCGGCGCAAGTGTCCGTGACGGCCGCGGCCGGTGACTGCTCCTTCCAGGGCAACCCGGTGGCGCGTGAAATCGACTTCACCAAGTCCTGTGACATCGCCAAGCGTTTCCTGGCCCAGCAATCGGTGAGCTACAGCAACATCACCGCGACCGAAGCCGGCCCGGCCAAGATCAAGATTGGCGAGAAGGAAATCGTGGCGCCTGTGGCCAAGGTGGAGAACTCCAAGTTCACCGCCGAGAGCGTGGCTGCCATCGCTGCCTTCAAGAAGGAAGTGTCTGAAGCCCTCAAGGAAGCCGGCTACCCCGCCAAGGCCGATCCGGCCAAGGTGGACAAGGTGACCATCATCCTGATCCTGTCGATCCTGGTGATCTACGTGACCATGGTGTACGGCCCGATCGCCGCCATGCTGGTGGAACTGTTCCCGACCCGCATCCGCTACACCTCCATGTCGCTGCCCTACCACATCGGCAACGGCTGGTTCGGTGGCCTGATGCCGACCATCGCCTTCGCCATGGTCGCCCAGAACGGTGACATGTACTACGGCCTGTGGTACCCGATCGTGATTGCTGCCGCCACCTTCGTGATCGGCCTGCTGTTCGTTCGCGAAACCAAAGACGTGGACATCTACGCGGAAGACTGAATTCCAAGGAATTCAACATCTGTAAGCCAGCCGGGGTGACTCGGCTGCTACATTCAGGCCCTCCCCTCTGTGGAGGGCCTTTTACCTTGTATTTCAGGAGAACAAGACATGTGGAAGCTGGCTTTGGGTTTCATCGTTTTCGCAGCGGCGGCCCTGTACATGATCAACCAAGGGGGCGACATCGACATGGGCGGTGAAAAGCACGGCATCGAGAGCCATGGTCCTGCACACGACGCTTCGGCTCCGGCCAGCGCGCCTGCAGCCCCGGCCTCCGACGCCAGCGCAGCGAAGTGAGTTTTCCGGCCGGCTTGGCCCGGCAGGAAAGACAAAGGCCACGCACCAGCGTGGCCTTTGTCTTTGGTGAAAGCCCCTCGGCTGTGGGCCCCTAGAATGTTTGGCCTCAACCCGAAAAGCCCGACATGTCCCAAGGCCTCATCCGCATCCGTGGCGCCCGCCAGCACAACCTCAAGAACCTCGACCTCGACATCCGCACGGGCGAGCTGACGGTGGTCACCGGCCCCAGCGGTTCGGGCAAGTCGAGCCTGGTGTTCGACACGCTCTATGCCGAAGGTCAGCGGCGCTATGTGGAGACCTTCAGCGCCTACGCCCGGCAGTTTCTGGACCGCATGGACAAACCCGCGGTGGACAAGGTCGAAGGCGTGCCCCCGGCCATCGCGATCGACCAGACCAACCCGGTGCGCAGCTCGCGCTCCACGGTCGGGACCATGACCGAGCTCAATGACCACCTCAAGCTGCTGTTTGCCCGCCTGGGCCAGCTGTTTGACAAAGACACGGCGCAGCCGGTCCGCCACGACACCCCCGAAACGATTTACGCCGAACTGGCGGCCCGTGCCCAGGCCGCGCAAGACCCGCGCCTGTACCTGACTTTCCCGGTTGAACTGCCCTCGAACACCACGGCCGAACAGGTCGAGCAATGGCTCTCGGCCAGCGGCTTCACCAAGGTGCAGGCCGAGCGCGAAGTGGCCACACCCACCGGCCCGCGCAAGGTGCTGGACGTGGTGGCCGATCGCTTTCGTTTGTCCAATGCCGAAAAAGCCCGCGTGGTCGAAGCCATCGAAGTGGCGCTCAAGCGCGGTGCCGGCCGCTTGAATGTGTATGTGGAGAAATCGGGGTCGGATCCCGATTTTGCGAAGCAAAACTCGGGCTCTGACCCCGTTTTGCACTCGGATTCGCAAAGCGAATCCCGAGGCCAAGAGATCTGGCGTTTCTCCACCGGCCTGCACTGCCCCGACAGCGATCTGCGCTACACCGACCCGATCCCGTCGATGTTCTCTTTCAACTCGGCCGTCGGCGCCTGCGAGGCCTGCCGAGGCTTTGGCCGCGTGATCGGCGTCGATTGGGGCCTGGTCATTCCCAACGACAAGCTCACGCTGCGCGCCGGGGCCATCAAGACCATCCAGACGCCCGCCTGGAAAGAGTGCCAGGACGACCTGATGCGCCATGCCGAGGCTGCCGGCATCCCGCGCGACACGCCCTGGGCCAAGTTGACCGATGCGCAGAAGGACTGGGTCATCAAGGGCTCGCCCAACTGGAACGGCAAGTGGAACCAGCAGTGGTACGGGATTGCCCGCTTTTTTGAGTACCTGGAGAGCAAGGCCTACAAGATGCACATCCGGGTGCTCTTGTCCAAGTACCGCAGCTACACCGAATGCCCGAGCTGCTCGGGGGCCCGTTTGAAGACCGAGAGCCTGTTGTGGCGCATGGGCTCCAAAGAGGACGCGGACGCGGTGTTGCCGCCCTCGAGCCGTTTCATGCCCAGCGGCGTGAAGTGGACGCGCGCGCAGCTGGAGGCGCTGCCGGGCCTGAGTCTGCACGACATGATGCTGATGCCGCTGGACCGGCTGCGGCGGTTTTTTGCGATGGTCTCTGATCGTGCGGGGCAGACCTCATCGGCAGGGGCGGAGCGGGGCGGTGCGCATCCTGACGATTTCTGCGCTTCGGCGCAGCATGAGGAAGGAGGCGTAGCGCCCCGCTCCGCCCCAAGCCGCAACGAGGGCACAGAAAGCGCAGAGCACAAAGCCCTGCAACTGCTTCTGGAAGAAATCACAACAAGGCTCAAATACCTGTGCGATGTGGGCATCGGCTACCTCACGCTCGATCGCCAAAGCCGCACCCTGAGCGGTGGCGAAGTCCAGCGCATCAACCTCACCACCGCGCTGGGCACCAGCCTGGTCAACACCCTGTTTGTGCTGGACGAGCCCAGCATCGGCCTGCACCCGCGCGACATGCGCCGCATCACCCAGGCCATGCACCGCTTGCGCGACGCCGGCAACACCCTGGTGGTGGTCGAACACGACCCGGCCGTGATGTTTGCCGCCGACCGCATGATCGACATGGGCCCCGGCCCCGGTGAACGCGGTGGCCAGATCGTCTTCGACGGCAGCACCGAGGCACTGCGCCGCGCCGACACCCTGACCGGCGCTTACCTCGGGGCCCGCAAGCAGGTCGGCCTGGGTTTCAAGCGCATGGTCACCGACAGCACGCCGCGGCTGATTTTGGAGGGCGCCCGCGAGCACAACCTGAAGAATGTGTCGGTCGACTTTCCTCTGCAGCGCCTGGTCACCGTCACCGGCGTCAGTGGCTCGGGCAAGTCGAGCCTGATCCAGGACGTGCTGGCCCCGGCCTTGATGCGCCACTTCGGCAAGGCCACCGAAACGCCCGGCGCGCATGACCGCCTGCTGGGGGCCGATCACCTGAGCGATGTGGTGTTTGTGGACCAGTCGCCGATCGGCAAGACGGCCCGCTCCAACCCCGTGAGCTATGTGGGCGCCTGGGACGCGATCCGGGAACTCTTCGCCACCGCCCCCGAGTCGCGTCAGCGCGGCTACACCGCCAGCAAGTTCAGCTTCAACAGCGGCGATGGCCGCTGCCCGACCTGCGGCGGATCTGGTTTTGAGCATGTCGAAATGCAGTTTCTCTCGGACGTGTACTTGCGCTGCCCCGACTGCGATGGCAAGCGCTACCGCCCCGAAATTCTGGAGATCAAGATCGAGCGCCAGGCCATGGGCGGCGAGCCCCGCTGGCTCAACGTCTCGGACGTTCTGGAACTCACCGTCAGCGAAGCCGCGGCCCTGTTCGCGCAAGACCGAGAAGTCATCCGCGCCCTGCAACCCATCGTTGACGTGGGCCTGGAGTACGTGCGCCTGGGCCAGCCCGTGCCCACGCTCTCGGGCGGCGAAGCGCAGCGCCTCAAGCTCGCGGGCTTCCTGGCCGAGGCCGCCAAGACCGCCAGCAACAGCCGCCAGAACCTGGCGCGCAAGGGCACGCTTTTCCTGTTCGATGAACCGACCACCGGGCTGCACTTCGACGACATCGCCAAGCTGATGCGTGCCCTGCGCAAGCTGCTCGAAGCGGGTCATTCGCTCATCGTCATCGAACACAACCTCGACGTGATCCGCGCCAGCGACTGGCTGATCGACCTGGGCCCCGAAGGCGGGGAGGGCGGGGGTCTGGTGGTGGCCGAAGGCACGCCCGAAGACGTGCGCCAGCACCCCACATCGCACACCGGTGCGGCCTTGCGTGACTACGCATCTGCCATGGGTGAGGCGGTGGCCGTGGCGGAGAGGGTGAGTGTCTACGGGGGCGAGGCTGCGGAGCCCGGCGCACCGCCTGCTTCGCGGGGCTCGCAAGCGGCAGACGTAATTCAGATCGTCAACGCCAAGGAACACAACCTCAAGAACCTGAGCGTCAACATCCCGCGGGGCCAGTTCAATGTCATCACCGGCGTCAGCGGCTCGGGCAAATCCACACTGGCCTTTGACATCCTCTTCAACGAAGGCCAGCGCCGCTACCTGGAAAGCCTGAACGCCTACGCCCGCTCCATCGTGCAGCCGGCCGGTCGGCCCGAAGTCGATGCGGTCTATGGCATTCCGCCCACCGTGGCCATCGAGCAGCGCCTCTCGCGTGGCGGACGCAAGTCCACCGTGGGCACCACCACCGAGGTCTGGCATTTCCTGCGCCTGCTCTACGTCAAACTGGGCATCCAGCATTGCGTGCACGACAACACCCCGGTGCAGCCGCAGACGCCCGACAGCATCGCGGCGCAGCTCATGACCCAGTTCAAAGGCCAGCACATCGGTCTGCTGGCGCCGCTGGTGGTCAACCGCAAGGGGGTCTACACCGAGCTGGCCGAGTGGGCGCGCCCGCGTGGCTACACCCATCTGCGCGTCGACGGCGAATTCCTGCCCACACAGGGCTTTCCGCGCATCGACCGCTTCAAGGAACACACCATCGAGCTGCCCGTGGCCAGCCTGGATGTGCTGCCCGCGCAAGAGACGGCGCTGCGCCAAGCACTCAAGACCGCGCTCGAGCACGGCAAGGGCGTGGTGCACGTCCTCAGCGCGCTGGGCGGTCTGAAAGAAGCCATGGCCGCAGGCGGGTCCACTGCCCGCATTGGCCAGCACCGCGTGTTCTCTACCCTGCGTGCCTGCCCGGCCTGCGCCACCTCCTATGCCGAACTGGACCCGCGCCTGTTCTCCTACAACAGCAAGCACGGCTGGTGCCCCGATTGCGTGGGCACCGGCGTCCAGCTCAGCAAGGAGCAGCGCAAGGCCTTTGACGACTCGGTGCAGGACGACAAGGACAAAGGGCGCGAGCAGACCTTTGCCGAACCCGAGATCGAAGACCTGGTCGATGCCGTCTGCCCGGGCTGCGAAGGCACGCGGCTGAACGCCACCGCCCGTGCGGTGCAGCTGCATGGCGCAGACGGTCAGGCCTGGCGCATCACCGACATCGCCCGCCTCTCGGTCAGCGATGTGCGGCGCTGGGTGCAAGCGCTGCGGCTGGTGGGCCGCGAAGCCGACATTGCCCGTGACCTGGTTCCGGAAATTCAGAGCCGCTTGGAGTTCCTGGAGGAAGTGGGTCTGGGCTACCTCACGCTCGACCGCGGCGCGCCCACCCTTTCGGGCGGCGAGGCCCAACGCATCCGCCTGGCCGCGCAGCTGGGCAGCAACCTGCAGGGCGTGTGCTATGTGCTCGACGAGCCCACCATCGGCCTGCATGCGCGAGACAACCAGATCCTGCTGAACGCCCTGCACAAGCTCGGCGACAAAGGCAACACCCTGGTGGTGGTGGAGCACGACGAAGACACCATCCGCCGTGCCGACCACATCATCGACATCGGTCCCAGCGCGGGCAAACGCGGTGGTCGCCTGATCGCCCAGGGCACGGCCGAGGACATCACCCGGGCCACAGAATCGCAAACCGGCCGCTACCTGCTGCATGCCATGCGGCACCCCTTGCAGCCCAGGCGCTTCGTGGTCGCTCAATCGGGGTCGGATCCCGATTCGGCCGCAGCGCAAAGCGCTGTCCTCAATTGGCTGAGTCTGAGCGGCGCTCAAATGCACAACCTGCAAGACATCGACCTCGAAGTGCCCCTCAAGCGCCTGGTCGCGGTCACAGGGGTCAGTGGCTCGGGCAAGTCCACGCTCGCGCGCGATGTCTTGCTCACCAATGTGCAGACCCTGGTGCAGCAGCGCAGCACCGCCGCGGGCCGCGCGGCACAAGACAAAGGCCAGCGCGCGGCGCTGGTGGGTTGCGCCGATGTGCAAGGCTTCGAGGTGATCGACCGCGTGCTGGAGGTCGACCAGACCCCGATCGGCAAGACGCCGCGTTCCTGCCCGGCCACCTACATCGGTTTTTGGGACACCATCCGCAAACTCTTTGCCGAAACGCTGGAAGCCAAGGCGCGCGGCTATGGCCCGGGGCGTTTCAGTTTCAACACCGGCGAGGGCCGCTGCCCCAGCTGCGAAGGCCAGGGCATGCGCACCATCGAGATGAGTTTCCTGCCCGATGTGAAGGTGCCTTGCGAGACCTGCCACGGCGCCCGTTTCAATCCGGAAACCCTGGCGGTCAGCTGGCGCGGCAAGAGCATTGGCGAGGTGCTGCAGATGGAGGTGGACGAAGCCGTCGAGTTTTTCGCCAGCATGCCGAGCATCGCGCACCCTTTGCAGCTGCTCAAGGACGTGGGCCTGGGCTACCTCACGCTGGGCCAGCCCTCACCCACATTGAGCGGCGGCGAGGCACAGCGCATCAAGCTGGTGACCGAGCTGACCAAGGTGCGTGACGAGGTGGGCAAGCGTGGGCAGAAAGCGCCGCACACCCTGTATGTGCTCGACGAACCCACGGTGGGCCTGCACATGGCCGATGTGGACAAGCTCATCCGTGTCCTGCACCGCCTGGTCAACGCCGGCCACAGCGTGCTGGTCATCGAGCACGACCTTGACGTGATCGCCGAAGCCGACTGGGTCGTCGACCTGGGTCCGGAAGGCGGTCAGGCCGGCGGCCAAATTGTGGCGGCAGGCACGCCCGAAGACCTGGTGAGGCTGGGCACACACACCGGCAAGGCGCTGCGGCCTGTGCTGGCCCGGGCCTGAGTCAGGCCGGGCCCAGCCGCCACAGCGAGGTGACTTCGGCCGAGCGCGCCGCGTGCAGCGGGTCGCGGGCGTCTTGCGCTTTGCTGTGGCGCGGGCGGGTGTCCAGCCGGTCCAGCACCCGCAGGCCCGCATCCTGAATCCACCCCAGGAGCTGCGCGCGCGAGCGCAAGCCCAGGTGTTCGGCCAGGTCCGAGAGGATCAGCCAGCCTTCACCGCCTTCGCACAGGTGCGAGGCCAGACCCGACAGAAAGCCGCGCAGCATGGCGCTGTCTTCGTCGTAAATCGCCTGGTCCAGCAAGGAGCTGGGTTTGGCGGGCAGCCAGGGCGGGTTGCAGACGATGAGCGCGGCACGGCCTTCGGGGTAAAGGTCGGTCTGCCGCAGCGCCACTTGCGAGAGCAGGCCCAGGCGGCCCAGGTTGTCGCGGGCACAGGCCAGGGCGCGCTCGGACACATCGGTGGCCACCACCTGGGGCACGCCACGCCGCGCCAGCACCGCCGACAGCACGCCCGTGCCCACCCCCAGGTCAAAGGCCAGGGGGTGGCGGCTCAGGGCGGCAGGCCAGGGCGCTTGCGCCACCAGTTCGACGTATTCGCCGCGCACCGGCGAGAACACCCCGTGGTGCGGGTGGATGTGCGCGCCGTCCAGCGCGGGGATGGGGACACCTTTCTTGCGCCATTCGTGCGCGCCGATCAGGCCCTGCAGGCTGCGCAGCGACAGCATGCGGGCCTGGCCATCGCTGGTGCCCCAGGCTTGGGTGCAGGCCTCCAGCACATCGGGTGCGCGTGGGAGCGGGATGCGGTACTGGCCATCGATTTCGATCAAGAGTTGGCCCAGCACCCTCACCCGCAGCGCCTGGCTCTGGCGGTGGGCCGCAAAGCCTTCTGCCGCGCTGCGGGCGGGCGTCTTGGGCTTGCGCTGCCCGGCCGCGTCCATGCGCTGGCCCATGCCTTGCAGCACTTGCCGTGCGGCCTGGAAGTCGCCGCGCCAGAGCAGGCCGGTGCCGGCGCTGGCCAGGCGGTAGGCGGTGTCGGCATCGAGCTGGTGCACCACCTGCACACGGCTGGGCAGCCGGGCGCCGCTGTCGGTCTGCCAGAGCGCGCTGCGCGCTTGCCCGTCTTCCTGCCACTGCAGCCGCGTGCTCATGCGCGGCCCCGCAGCAGGTGCTGCACGAGTTCGGCAAAGCCCGCACCGCGCTCGCTCGGGGTGATGAAACGTGGCGCGTGCCTGAGGCGATCGGCAAAGCGCCGCACATTGGCCACGCCCACGCTGTGGGAAAAGTGCGCAAACATCACCTGGTCGTTGGTCGAGTCGCCCACATAGACCCAGCGGTTGCGTTCTGCATCCAGGTCGCGGCCCCAAAGTTCGCGCACGATCCAGCGCGCACCGGCCAGCTTGTTGTGCTCGCCGTACCAGCCATTGATGTGGATGCTGCTGACGGTGGCGCTCATGCCCTCGGCCCGCATCATGCGCACCACCGCGTCGATCGCTGGCTGGGGCAGGTGGGTGAATTCGCTGTGGTCGATGGCGATGTCGGTTTCGCGCCCGCCGCTGTCCTCTGCGCGGCGCGCGCCTGGCACGGCCGATTCGATGAGTGCGAGCACCTGCTGCATGCGGGCAAAGTGCCGGGCGCGTGTGGCCGCGTCTTGCTGGTAGAGCTTGCGCAAGGGTTGACCGTCCTCATGCACCAGTGCCACCGCGCCGTTCTCGGCCACCAGGGCGTCCACCGGCCAGGTGTGGGCGAAAGGCACGCTCCAGCCCACGGGTCGTCCGGTGATCGGCACCACATGCAGGCCCGCCGCGCGCAGATCGGCCAGGGCCTGCAGCGCGTCGGGGGTGATCGCGCCCTCGGTGGTCAGCGTGTCGTCGATGTCGGTGAAGACACCAATGAGCTCGCCAGGCTGCCAATCGGCCAGAGGACGCATCGGGGGTCAGCCCGCCGAGCCCAGCGCCAGCCCTGCATGCTCGCGCAGCGGATGGAAGTGGATCTTGGGGAAGCGCTCTTGCGCCAGGCGCACGTCATACGGGCTGGTGCACAAATAGGCCAGCGTACCGGCTGCGTCCATGGCCAGGCGCTGTGGGTACGTGTGGGTGAACTCTCGCAGGTCCTGGGGGTTGTCGGCGGTGATCCAGCGCGCGCCGGTGTACTGGCAACCCTCCAGCCGCACATCGCAGTCGTATTCGGTTTTCAGGCGGTGCTGCACCACCTCGAACTGCAGCTGGCCGACCGCGCCCAGCAGCATGGGGCCGCCCACTTCGGGCTTGAAGACCTGGATGGCCCCTTCCTCGCCCAACTGGTCCAGGCCCTGCTGCAGCTGCTTGGTGCGCAGCGGGTTCTTGAGGATCACGGTCATGAACAACTCGGGCGCGAAGAAGGGCAGGCCGGTGAACTGCAGGTTCGCGCCGTCGGTGATGGTGTCGCCCAGCTGCACGCCGCCGTGGGTGGTGAAGCCGATGATGTCGCCGGCGTAGGCCTCGTCCACCGCCTCGCGGCGTTGGCTCAAAAAAGTCACCACGCTGGTCGGGCGCAGCTCCTTGCCGGTGCGCTGCACCTTGAGCTTCATGCCCGGGGTGTATTTGCCCGAGGCCATGCGCACAAAGGCGATGCGGTCGCGGTGGTTGGCGTCCATATTGGCCTGCACCTTGAACACCACGCCCGAAAAAGCCGCGTCATCGGGCTCGATGGTTTTCTCCACCGGCGCCTTGTTGACCATCAGCGAGCTCTTGCGCGGGCGCGGCGAGGGGGCCAGATCGACCAGCGCGTCGAGCACCTCCATCACGCCGAAATTGTTCACGCCCGAGCCAAAAAACACCGGGGTCTGCTTGCCGGCCAGAAAGGCCGCGTGGTCAAACGTGGGCGAGGCGCCGGTGGCCAGCTCCATGCTGTCCATGGCGGTTTGCCATTCGCTGCCAAAGCGCTCGCCCAGCCGGGTCTGTTCCGTCAGGGGAATGGTTTCAAAGTCTTGGGGACGGCGCTCGCTGCCCGACTCGAACACCGTCATGGCCTGCGTGCGCAGGTTGACGATGCCGCCAAACGATTTGCCCTGGCCCACCGGCCAGGTCATGGGCACGCAGGGCATGCCGAGTTCGCGCTCGACTTCGTCCAGGATGTCCAGCGGGTCGCGCACCTCGCGGTCCATCTTGTTGACGAAGGTGATGATGGGCGTGTCGCGTTGCCGGCAGACCTCGATCAGGCGGCGGGTCTGGGCTTCCACACCGTTGGCCGCGTCGATCACCATCAGCGCCGAATCCACCGCGGTCAGCACCCGGTAGGTGTCTTCCGAGAAGTCCTTGTGGCCCGGGGTGTCGAGCAGATTGATCACATGCTCGCGGTAGAGCATCTGCATCACCGAGGAAGCGACCGAAATGCCCCGCTGCTTTTCGATCTCCATCCAGTCGCTGGTGGCGTGGCGCGAGGCCTTGCGCGCCTTGACCGAGCCAGCGATCTGGATCGCGCCGGAGAACAGCAGCAGCTTCTCCGTCAGCGTGGTCTTGCCGGCGTCGGGGTGGGAAATGATGGCAAAAGTCCGGCGGCGCCGGGTCTCGTGGGCGTAGGTCACAAAAAGGTCCTGGGGGTCCTGGGAATCGTGGGCGCCAGGGGCGCTGGGCGGTGCCGCATCCAGAGGGCGGTCAGGGCCTAATTTTACCGGGACACCCCCAAATGGCCGCGTTCACCTATAATCCAGCCATTCCGAGGAGCGTTGCAGCGCCTACCAGCTCTGGCTGGCAGCAGGCGTGAGGCTCGGGACCCTTCCATTCGCAACGACGCTCATCCACTGGTCCAGTGCGGTGAGCCTTATTTCAAGATCGCTCGTGCTGCCCAGTGGCTCAACTGACCATTGAATCTGGAGCGCACACATGAATGCACCTTTGAAAACCGCCGTCAACGCCGACTGCGTGATCGCCGACATTGGCCTGGCCGATTGGGGCCGCAAAGAAATCAAGATCGCCGAGACCGAAATGCCCGGCCTGATGGCCATCCGCGAAGAGTTCGCCGCCCAGCAGCCGCTCAAGGGCGCGCGCATCACCGGCTCGCTGCACATGACCATCCAGACCGCCGTGCTGATCGAGACGCTGCAGGCCCTGGGCGCGCAGGTGCGCTGGGCTTCTTGCAACATCTTCTCCACCCAGGACCATGCCGCCGCCGCCATCGCCGCACGCGGCACGCCGGTGTTCGCCATCAAGGGCGAGACGCTGGAGCAGTACTGGGACTACACCCACCGCATCTTTGAATTCGGCGCCAAGGGCAGCGAAGGCGAAGGCCCGAACATGATCCTGGACGACGGCGGCGACGCCACGCTGCTGATGCACCTGGGCCAGCGTGCAGAAAAAGACGCCTCGGTGCTGGCCAACCCCGGCAGCGAGGAAGAGCGCATTTTGTTTGCCGCCATCCAGGCCAAGCTGGCCGAAGACGCCACCTGGTACAGCCGCAAGAGCGCGCAGATCATCGGCGTGACCGAAGAGACCACCACCGGCGTGCTGCGCCTGAACGAGATGGCGGCCAAGGGCACGCTCCAGTTCCGCGCCATCAACGTCAACGACTCGGTGACCAAGAGCAAGTTCGACAACCTGTACGGCTGCCGCGAGTCGCTGGTCGACTCCATCAAGCGCGCCACCGACGTGATGATCGCTGGCAAGGTCGCCGTGGTGGCTGGCTACGGTGACGTGGGCAAGGGCTCGGCCCAGGCCCTGCGCGCCCTGTCGGCCCAGGTGTGGGTGACCGAGATCGACCCGATCAATGCCCTGCAGGCCGCGATGGAAGGCTTCAAGGTCGTGACCATGGAATACGCCGCCGACAAGGCCGACATCTTCGTCTCGGCCACCGGCAACAAGAACGTGATCCGCTACGAGCACATGGCCGCCATGAAGGACGAGGCCATCGTCTGCAACATCGGCCACTTCGACAACGAGATCGACGTCGCTTCGCTCGAAAAACTGCAGTGGGACGAGATCAAGCCGCAGGTCGACCACGTCATCTTCCCCGATGGCAAGAAGATCACCCTGCTGGCCAAGGGCCGCCTGGTCAACCTCGGTTGCGCCACCGGCCACCCCAGCTTTGTGATGTCCTCCTCGTTTGCCAACCAGACGATTGCCCAGATCGAGCTGTTCACCAAGTCCGCGCAGTACGAAGCCGGCAAGGTCTATGTGCTGCCCAAGCACCTCGACGAGAAGGTGGCCCGTCTGCACCTCAAGAAGGTGGGCGCCATGCTGACCGAGCTGACCGACGAGCAGGCGGCCTACATTGGGGTGGACAAGCAAGGCCCCTACAAAGCCAACACCTACCGCTACTGAGGCTGGCGGCTACTGCGCGGTCGTGATCCGTCGTTGCGGGTCCCTCCGCAGATCCTCACGTAGCGCTGCTACGTTCCGGTCTGCGGATCCGCCCGCGCCTCGGCTGACGACCGCTCGCGACGCCGCGGGACAAGTGACTCATGCGTGCTGACCAACTCCTTGTGGATCGCGGGCTGGCGGCTTCGCGCGCGCAGGCGCAACGGCTGATCGCCTCGGGCGTGCAGTGGCGTGCGGGGGCGGGCGATTTCAAGCCGGTCCGCAAAAACGGTGAGGAGTTGCCCGAGGCGGCCGAGCTGGTGTTGCTGGACGCGGCGGAAGCGCGCTATGTGTCGCGCGGCGGCCTCAAGCTCGAAGGCGCACTTAAATTGGCGGGTTTGGACGTGAGCGGCTGGCGCTGCCTCGATGTGGGGCAGAGCACCGGGGGCTTCACCGACTGTCTGCTGCAGCAAGGCGCGGCGCAGGTGGTCGGCATCGACGTCGGTCACCACCAGCTGCACCCCCGTCTGCGCAGCGATGCGCGGGTGGTCTGCATCGAGGGCCTCAATGCCCGCGAGTTGCAAGCCGGTGATGCGCGCATTCCCGATGCGCAGGCCGGTTTTGATCTGCTGGTGGGCGATGTGTCCTTCATTTCCCTGACCCTGGTGCTGCCCGGCGTGGTCCCCTTGCTCAAACCCGGCGGCCGGCTGCTGATGCTGGTCAAGCCGCAATTTGAGCTGCAGCCTGGCCAGGTGGGCAAAGGCGGCATCGTGAGGGACCCGTCCTGCTACCCCGTGGTGGAGCAGCGCATCCGCAGCGCCCTGGCCGATTTTGGCATGCAGGTGCAGGCCTGGTTCGACAGCCCCATCGAGGGCGGTGACGGCAACCGTGAATTTTTTGTGCAGGCGCTCCAGCCTGCGAGTTGAAGGAGAGGCGCGATGAAGCTGCCCCTGAGTTTTGAGTTTTTCCCACCCAAGACCCCCGAAGGGGCGGACAAGTTGCGCGCTGTGCGCCAGCAGCTGTACGCCCTCGCGCCCGAGTTTTGCTCGGTCACCTACGGGGCGGGCGGCTCCACCCAGGAGGGCACCTTTGCCACGGTGGGCGAGATCATCGCCGAGGGTGTGCCGGCGGCGTCGCATTTCTCTTGCATTGGCGCCACCAAAGCCTCGGTGCGCGCGCAGCTGGCCACGCTCAAGGGCATGGGTGTCAAGCGTCTGGTGGCGTTGCGGGGCGACCTGCCCAGCGGTTATGGCGCCGGTGGCGAATTCCATTACGCCAGCGATCTGGTGGCCTTCATCCGCGCGGAAACCGGTGACGACTTTCACATCGAGGTGGCGGCCTACCCCGAGGTCCATCCGCAGGCCAAATCGCCAGAGGCCGACCTGCAGGCCTTCGTCACCAAGGTCAAGGCGGGCGCGAACTCGGCGATCACCCAGTACTTCTACAACAGCGATGCGTATTTCCGCTTCGTCGACGATGCCCACAAGCTGGGCGCCGATGTGCCGGTGGTGCCGGGCATCATGCCCATCACCAGCTCCTCGCAGTTGCTGCGTTTTTCGGACGCCTGTGGCGCCGAGATCCCGCGCTGGATCCGTCTGCGGCTGCAGGCTTACGGCGACGACATCGCTTCCATCAAGGCCTTTGGGTTGGAGGTGGTCACCGACCTGTGTGACCAGCTGGTCAGCGCGGGGGTGCCGGCGCTGCACTTCTACACCATGAACCAGAGCGCCGCGACCACAGACATCCTGTCTCGCCTGCGGGGCGCATGAGGCGCCGCCGCTGGCTGGGGTGGCTGGGCCTGGCCTGGCTGGCCACGCCGGCCCTCGCCAATGAGGCGCCAGGCGGCGATGTGCCTGCGCCTGCGCCCGCCTCCGTGCCTCCGCCTGTCCCCATGGGCGCCGTGCCCGATACCGCGGCGCCAAGCGCCCCTCCTCTGGCACAGGGGCGCGCCACCTGGTACGGCGGGCAACGCTGGCATGGGCGGCGCACGGCCAATGGCGAGCGCTTTGATCGCCATGCCCTGACGGCCGCCCACCGCAGCCTGCCTTTCGGCACCTGGGTGCGTGTGGTCCATGTGGGCAATGGCCGCGAGGTGCATGTGCGCATCAATGACCGGGGGCCCGTCAGCCGCCGTTTCATCATCGACCTGAGCGAAGCGGCCGCCGATCGCCTGGGCTTTCGGACTGCGGGCACGGCGCAGGTGCGTTTGTACCTTGGCGACCCCGCCCACAGCAACAGCCCCAACGCCCCCGATCGTTGACGCCTTGCCCTCTGCACGGCCATGCGCCTCAGGCGTGAGGGCGGGCGTGGCCTGGCGCACCGACCCTCTGCAGCGCGCCTTGTCCAATGGCGCTTGAAGCGGTTGTGCTTCTTCAACAGAGGGTGAAACCATGAAAAATACGATTGTTCTGGCCTGCCTGGCCATGGCGGGTATGGGGGTGACGGCCGTGCAGGCCCAGGAGAACCCGTGGCAGCTGCGTCTGCGGGCCACGCACCTGGACATGGCCAACCACAATGGGACCACGATCTCGGACCTGCGCGTCAACGACAAGACCATTCCTGCGGTCGATGTGAGCTATTTCTTCGACAAGAATGTCGCAGCGGAACTGATGCTCACAGTGCCCCAGAGGCACACGGTGTATTCAGGGGCCAGCGCGCTGGGCACCTTCAAGCATTTGCCCTCCACCGTGCTGCTGCAATACCACTTCACCGATCTGGAGGGCTACAAGCCTTACCTGGGCATCGGCCTCAACTACACCCGGATTTCCAGTGTGAACATCCAAAACGGGGGCGTGACGCTGGACAGCCACAGCTGGGGCGGGGCGCTGCAGGCCGGTGTGGACATCCCGCTGGACAAGAACTGGTCGCTGAACTTCGACGTGAAGAAAATCCAGATCCGGACCGATGTGTACTCCGGCGCGACCAACACGGGCACGCTCAAGCTCGACCCCTTGGCCGCCAGCATCGGCATCGGTTACCGCTACTGAGGCTGCCGCGCAGACACGGCGCCGCCAGCTTCAGCGTTCGTCAAAGCTGACCATGACACGCTCGCTGGTTGGGCGTGCCTGGCAGGACAGCACAAAGCCTGCGTCGACCTCGGGCTGCTCGAGGGTGAAGTTCTTGTCCATCACGGTCTGGCCCTGGGTGACTTTGCAGCGGCAGGTGCAGCACACGCCGCCCTTGCACGAGTAGGGCAGGTCCAGGCCCATGGCCAGCGCGATGTCCAGGATTTTTTCATCCCGGTTCATCGGCATGTCGTAGGACTTGCCGTCGAGCACCACGGTGAGCTGCACGTCGCCGCGCTCGCGCACGGCCGGGCGGCCCAGCACGGCCCGGGCCTTTTGCTCGGCCGGCAGGGCTTCCAGGGTCGGCGAGGTGAAGCGCTCGGTGCGGATGCGCTCGGCTTTCACGCCCGCCTCCAGCAGCGTCTTTTCGGTGTCCTCGATCATGGCCTCGGGCCCGCAGATGAAGACCTCGTCCATGCTGCCCACCGGCAGGAAGGCGTCGATGATCGCGCGCACCTTGGGGCCATCGATGCGGCCCTCCAGCAGCGGCACCTCCTGCGCCTGCCTGGACAGGATGTGGATCAGGGTCAGGCGCGAGGGGTAGCGGTCCTTGAGGTCCTGCAGGGCCTCGTTGAACATGACGCTGTCCATGCGGCGGTTGCCATACACCAGGGTGAATTTGGCGTCGGGCTGCTCTTCGAGCGTGCTGGCCAGGATCGACAGGATGGGCGTGATGCCCGAGCCCGCGGCAAAGCCGACACGGTGGATGGCGCGCGGCTTTTGCACGGTGAAGCGACCGTCGGGCGGCATCACACGCAGCGTGGCGCCGACCTGCAGCTCGGTGGCGGCCCAGTTGGAGAAGACGCCACCTTCGACCGGCCGGATGCCCAGCTCCAGCTCCCCTTGCGCAAGCCGGCTGCGGGGCGAGCTGATCGAGTAGCTGCGCCGCAAGTCGCTTCCCCCGATGTCGGCGTGCAGCGTCAGAAACTGGCCGGGCTGGAAATCGAAGGTTTCGCGCAGTTCGGCAGGCACAGACAGGGTGATGGCCACGGCGCCGGCGGCCTCGGGGCTGATGCGGGAAACAGTCAGGTCATGAAAGCGCATGGTGGGCCGCGTGTTCAGTAGGGTTTGAAGTAATCAAAGGGTTCCATGCAATCGAGGCAGCGGTACAAGGCCTTGCATGCGGTGGAGCCGAAATGGGAGGTTTCGGTGGTGTTGGCCGAACCGCATTGCGGGCAGTTCACCAGCGCAGCGGCCGTGCCCCGCGCCGCAAAGCGCACCACATGGCTGGCACCGGCGCCTTCGCTGGCGCAGGCGTGGGGCGGCGCAATGCCGTAGGCGCGGAGTTTTTCACGGGCCGTCGCGCTCATCCAGTCGGTGGTCCAGACGGGGGCCAGCTGGGTGACGACCTTGCCCTGCAGGCCGGCCTGCGCCAGCGTCGCCTTCACGTCATCCTCGATCTGGCCCATGGCCGGGCAGCCGCTGTAGGTGGGGGTGATGACCACCTCCAGGCCGTCCTGTCCCTCGCGCACCTCGCGCAGGATGCCCAGCTCGCGCAAGGTGATGACCGGGATTTCCGGATCGCTCAGCTGCTCGAGCAGGGCCCAGGCGCGCTCGACCGGGGACAGGGCGCTGGTGTTCATGGCTTCACCAGGTGGCGCCGGGGTGCTGGCGCGCCAGGCTTTGCATTTCGGCCAGCACAAAGCCCAGGTGCTCGGAGTGCACGCCGTGCTTGCCGGTGGGCACAAAGCCCCCCGCGGCGGGCCGCTGCAGCGTGGCCTCGGCCAGCGCCTCGTCCACGATCTGGTTCCAGGCGGCTTGCAGGGCGGACACATCCACGCCGGTCTGGTTGGCTTGCGCGGCCGCTTCCTGCGGGCTGGCGCTCCAGAATTCTTGGGTGTAGGGCAGCAGCTGGTCGAGCGCGGACTGCGCCTTGGCGTGCGAGGCCTCGGTGCCATCGCCCAGGCGCACCAGCCAATCGCGCGCGTGGCGCAGGTGGTAGCGGGCTTCCTTGAGCGACTTGGACGCAATGGCGGCCAGTTGCGTGTCCTGGGAGGCTTGCAGCTGGTCCCACACCAGCACCATCAGGCTGCTGTAGAGGAAGTTGCGCACGATGGTCACCGCAAAATCGCGGTCGCCCTGGGCCGTGGCCGACATCAGCGGCTGGTGCGGCAGTTCGCACAGGGTGTAGTTGCGGAAGTCGGGCACATCGCGGAAATACGCCAGCGTGTCTTCGGTCGCGCCGTCGCCGATTTGGGTGGCCGCATGCTGGTAGAGCAGGCGGGCCTGTCCGATCAGGTCGAGGCTGTTGTTGGCCAGCGCAATGTCTTCTTCGAGGATGGGGCCGTGGCCGCACCACTCGGCGTTGCGCTGACCCAGGATCAGGGCGTTGTCGGCCAGATGCAGCAGGTAATCGACAGGGGCGTTCATGACGTCGTTCACATGTGTCCCACTTCTTCGGGGATCTCGTAGAAGGTCGGGTGGCGGTACACCTTGTCGCTGGCCGGCTCGAAGAATTCGCTCTTGTCATTGGGCTCGCTGGCCGAGATGGTGGCCGAAGGCACCACCCAGATGCTCACGCCTTCCTGGCGACGGGTGTAGACGTCGCGGGCCATTTGCAGGGCGTGCTGCGCGTCCGAGGCGTGCAGGCTGCCGCAGTGTTTGTGCTCCAGGCCTTGTTTGCTGCGAACAAACACTTCCCACAGGGGCCATTCCTTGAGTGCGGGTGTGCTCATGCTGCTTCCTTGAGTTGACGCGCTTGTTGTTTCTGGGCGTGGGCCAGGGCTGCCTCGCGCACCCAGGCGCCGTCGTTCCAGGCCTTGACGCGGGCGCCCAGGCGCTCCTTGTTGCAGGGGCCGTTGCCGTTGACGGTGGCCCAGAACTCGTCCCAGTCGATCTGGCCGTAGTCGTGGGCCTGACGCTCCTCGTTCCATTTCAGGTCGGGGTCGGGCAAGGTCACGCCCAGCACCTTGGCTTGCGGCACGGTGGCGTCCACAAACTTCTGGCGCAGCTCGTCGTTGCTGATGCGCTTGATGCCCCAGCGCATGCCTTGCGCGCTGTTGGGGCTGTCGGCGTCCGGCGGTCCGAACATGGCCAGGCACTTCCACCACCAGCGGTTGACGGCGTCTTGCACCATGTCTTTTTGTGCCTGCGTGCCCTGCATCATCACCAGCAGGGCTTCGTAGCCCTGGCGCTGGTGGAAGGACTCTTCTTTGCACACGCGCACCATGGCGCGGGCATACGGGCCGTAGGAGCAGCGGCACAGCGGGATCTGGTTCATGATGGCCGCGCCATCGACCAGCCAGCCGATCACGCCCACATCGGCCCAGTTGAGCGTGGGGTAGTTGAAGATCGAGCTGTATTTGGCTTTGCCCGTGTGCAGGGCGTCGAGCATCTGGTCGCGGCTGGTGCCCAGCGTTTCGGCGGCGCTGTAGAGGTACAGGCCATGACCGCCTTCGTCTTGCACTTTGGCGATCAGGATGGCCTTGCGTTTCAAGCTGGGCGCGCGGCTGATCCAGTTGCCTTCGGGCAGCATGCCGACGATCTCGCTGTGGGCATGCTGGCTGATCTGGCGCACCAAGGTCTTGCGGTAAGCCTCCGGCATCCAGTCGCGCGGCTCGATGCGGCCGTCGGCGTCGATGCGGGCATCGAATTGGGCCTGCAGGGCCTGCTCCCCCGCGCCAACGGTTTTGGGCACGGCCTTGAGGCCGACGGACTTGGCGTCTTCCTGGTCAGAGACGCTGAAGGATTGCGTGTACATGGGCTTCTCCTGCGCCCATGGCGGGCGTCTGGAAGCAAAGTATAACCATTAACCGACCGATCGGTCGGTTAATGGTGTTGTCCCAGGCCCCGGGTTTTCCCTGAATGGGTGGCCGCCGGGCTCAGGCGCCGCCCGCTTCCACCTGCCAGCCCTTGCCGTTGCCCCGGGCCAGGGCCGGGCCCACCACCCCCAAGGCCTGGCGCAGCTGCTCGGCCAGGGTGTAGGGCGGGTTGATGACGAACATGCCACTGGCGGACAGGCCGGTGTCGCCCTCCTGCCCGCGGCCAATGGCGAGGGTGGCGTGCAACCAGCTGCGCCCGGCCTGGTTGGTCAGGGTTTTGAGGCGGCGCGGCAGTTCGTGCGCTTCGGGGCGGGGAATGATCGGGTACCAGACCAGGTAGGTGCCGGTGGGGAAACGCTTGAGGCTGTCCTGGATGGACTGGCTGACCTTGAGGTAATCCGATTTGATCTCGTAACTGGGGTCGATCAGCACCATGGCCCGCTTGGAACCGCTGGCCGAGGCGGGCGGGGGCAGCAGCTTTTTGAGGGCTTCGAAGCCGTCCTCGCGGCTGACCGAGATGCTGCGGCCGGCTTCGAGCTGGGCGATGTTGCCCGCCAGGGCCTTGCTGTCGGTGGGGTGCAATTCAAACAGCTTGAGGCGGTCGCGTGAGGCATGGCGCATCAGCCGGTGCATCAGAAAGGGCGAGCCGGGGTAAATCCGGGCTTCGCCTTGGGGGTTGAAACTGGCCACCTGGTCCAGATAGTCCTCGACCGGCTCGGGCAGGCCATCTTTTTCTTCCACAGCAGCGAGCAGCTTGAACAGGCCGTCCTCGGCCTCGGCGCCTTTTTGCGAATAGTCTCCGTCCAGGCGGTACAGCCCCGCCCCCGCATGGGTGTCGATCAGGGTGATGCCGGCCTCTTTTTGTTGCAGATGCCGCAGCGTGGCCAGCAAGGTGATGTGTTTGAGGACATCCGCATGGTTGGCGGCATGGAAGGCGTGGCGGTAACTGAACATGGGGGGATGGTAACCGGGCAGGGACGGGCTGGGGGGGCAGTGCGGCGGCCTCCTCGTCGCTGCGCGCCGAAATGTCGGCCACCGCACTGCCCCCCAGCCCGTCCCTGCCCGGATGTGGGGTTTTTTCGTATAATGGCGGGCTTCGCAGCGCTTTTGTGGCTCCGCGGCGAAGTTTCCAATCCCACCTAAGAGGTTCCCAACAGAGGAACACCGACCGTGGAAAAGAGCCCGACAAACCTCTTTTCGAAAGAAAAACATGACCACGTTCAGCGCAAAACCCGCTGAGGTCGTGCATGAGTGGTTTGTGATTGACGCGACCGACAAGGTCCTCGGACGAGTAGCCAGCGAAGTTGCTCTCCGTCTGCGCGGCAAACACAAGGCCATTTACACGCCTCACGTCGACACCGGTGATTTCATCGTTGTCATCAATGCTTCCAAGCTCAAAGTGACCGGTACCAAGTCCCTGGACAAGAAGTACTACCGCCACTCCGGCTTCCCCGGCGGCATTTACGAAACCAACTTCCGCGACCTGCAAGCCAAGCATCCTGGCCGTGCGCTCGAGAAGGCCGTCAAGGGCATGCTGCCCAAGGGTCCTCTGGGCTACGCCATGATCAAGAAGCTCAAGGTGTATGGCGGCGGCGAGCATCCGCACTCCGCCCAGCAGCCCAAAGCCCTCGAAATCTAAGGAGCGGACATGATTGGTGAATGGAACAATGGCACCGGCCGTCGCAAATCGAGCGTCGCCCGCGTGTTTCTGAAAAAAGGCTCCGGCAAGATCACCGTGAATGGCAAGGACATCCAGGCTTACTTTGGCCGCGAGACCTCCATCATGATTGCCAAGCAACCTCTGGCACTGACCAACAACCTCGAAGCTTTCGACATTCAGGTCAATGTGCATGGTGGTGGTGAATCCGGCCAGGCCGGTGCAACCCGCCACGGCATCACCCGCGCCCTGATCGACTACGACGCTTCGCTCAAGCCCGCGCTGAGCGCTGCAGGCTTCGTGACCCGCGACGCCCGTGAAGTCGAGCGTAAAAAGGTCGGTCTGCACTCCGCCCGTCGTCGCAAGCAGTTCTCCAAGCGTTAATCCGCAAGATTGCTTCGGCCAAAGCCGCAACGGTTCGCTGTTGCGGCTTTTTTCTTGCCGGCATACCCCCAATGCCAGTGGAGGTACTGCCTTGAAAAGTGCCGCAATAACCCAGCGCGGCGCTATACTATTCCTCCGATACACGGAGATTTGCCCATGAGCGCTGTTGCCGACCCCATCCAGACCGACATGCCTGCCCCGATCCTGTTCACCGACAGCGCGGCAGCCAAGGTGGCAGACCTGATTGCCGAGGAAGGCAATCCGGACCTCAAACTGCGGGTGTTCGTGCAAGGCGGGGGTTGCTCGGGCTTCCAGTACGGCTTCACCTTCGACGAGATCGTCAACGAAGACGACACCACCATGACCAAAAATGGGGTCTCGCTGTTGATCGACGCCATGAGCTACCAGTACCTGGTGGGCGCCGAGATCGATTACAAGGAAGACCTGCAGGGCGCGCAGTTCGTGATCAAGAACCCGAACGCGTCGACCACCTGCGGTTGCGGTTCGTCCTTCTCGGTCTGACCGCCACGGCCGCAGGCCGTGACACACCTCAACGGGGGTAGATGGCCCCCAGCACACGGGCGCTTCTGGCGCCCGTGACGCTTGGTAGGCTGGCCGTCTGGCGGGCCACGCATTGGTGGGCCAGCCAGGCAAAGGCGGCGGCTTCCACCTGCAGGGGCGGCAGGCCGCGGGTTTCGCTGCCGACCACGGGGGTCTCTGGCAAACCCTGTTGCAGATGGCGCATCAGCGTCAGGTTCAGCGCCCCACCGCCGCACACAAGCAGTTCATGCACAGCGCCACCAGCCTGCGCCCGCAGGTCGCGCACACAGGCTTGCGCCGTGAACGCCGTCAGGGTGGCTTGCACATCGACCGGGGCCAGCTGCTCGAACCCGGCCAGCCGGGCGTTCAGCCAGGCCGGATGGAACAGGTCGCGCCCCGTGCTTTTCGGCGGGGGTTGCTGCAGGTAATCTTCTTGCAGCAGGCGTTCGAGCAAAGCCGTGTGCACTTCGCCAGCGGCCGCCCAGGCGCCGTCACGGTCAAAGGCCTGTCCGGTGTGCTGCTGGCACCAGTGGTCCATCAGCGCATTGCCGGGGCCGCAGTCCCAGCCGCGCACCTCCTGGCCCGGCACCAGGAGGCTGAGGTTGGCGATGCCGCCGACGTTGAGCACCGCCACCGTGGCATCGGGCCGGGCGAAGACGCCCTGGTGGAAGGCGGGCACCAGCGGCGCGCCTTGACCGCCTGCCGCCAGGTCGCGTGTGCGGAAGTCGGCCACCACGTCGATGCCGCAGAGTTCGGCCAGCAGCGCCGGGTTGTTCAACTGCAGGGTGTAGCCGGTGCCGTCGTGCAGCAAGGGCTGGTGGCGCACGGTTTGTCCGTGCGCGCCGATGGCGATGACCTCGGCCGCCTTCCGGCCGGCCCCATGCAGCAGCTTGTGCACCACTTCGGCGCAGCAACGGGCCAGGGCGTTGGCGGCCAGCGCGGCACGGTGCAGTTCGTCGGGGCCGCTCTGGTTCAGCGACAGCAGACTGGCGCGCAGTTCGGGCGGGAAGGGTTGGGCGACGTGTTGCAGCACCTGCATGGTCCCCGCCGGGGTGATGCGGGCGAGCACCCCGTCGACACCGTCGAGAGAGGTGCCCGACATCAGGCCGATGTAGAGCCCGGGGGCGCTCATGGCGTGCGCAGGCTGGCCTCGGGCCCGGACTTCACAGCTCGTTGCCGTCGCGGATCTGGCTGGCGGCCGCCAGCTGCAGGCGGGCGGCATCGGCCTGGCGCTGGAATGCGGTGCGCGCGGTCGGTGAGATGGGGGTGCTTTGTGCCTGCTGGATGATGCGTTCCGGGTCGGTGTAAACGCCATTCACCCGGAACTCGAAATGCAGGTGGGGGCCGGTGGCCCAGCCGGTGGAGCCGACGGCGCCGACCACCTGGCCTTGCGTCACGTTCTGGCCCTGCCGCACCTGGATCCGACTGAGGTGGGCATACACGGTGCTGTGGCCGTTGCCGTGGCGCACGATGACGGTGTTGCCGTAGCCGCCCTGCACGCCCGCAAATTCCACCACGCCATCGCCCACGGTGAAGGCCGGCGTGCCGGTCGGGGCCGCGTAGTCCACGCCTTTGTGGACATGCTGGGTCTGGAAAATCGGATGCAGGCGCAGGCCCATGCCGCTGGTTTTGCGCGAGTAGGCCACCGGCGCCGCCAGGTAAGCGCGGCGCAGGCTCTGGCCATCAAAGCCGTAATAGCCGCCCTTTTGGCCAGGCTCCTGGAACCAGACGGCCTGGTAGTTCTTGTTGCCGTTGACGAATTCGGCACTCAGCACCTTGCCGGTGCGCACCGGCTCGCCATCGGCTTCGAGCACTTCGTACACCACGCCGAAACGCGCGCCCTTGCGCAGCGTGCGGTGGAAGTCGATCTGGCTCGAAAAAATGTCGGTCAGCTGCTTGACCACGCTGTCGGGCAGACGCGCTTCGTCAGAGGCGGCATACAGCGAGCTCGAGACCGTGCCGCCCGAGACGCGGATGCTCGCGTTCATGGGCACCGTTTCGAGCCGGGCGGACAGATCGCCGCGCGCATCGCGGGCGATCGTCAGGCGCTGGAACTGGGTGTCGGTTTCGTGGCGCAGCCAGCGCACGTGCAGCTGCGTGAGCTGCTGCTGGTCGGTGGCTTCGGCGGTGACAGAGCGACCGGAGCGGCTCAGGGCGTCGCGCACCTGGGGCTGCTTGCGCATGAAGCGCGCCGCCTCGGCGTCCACAATGCCCAGGCGCCGCAGCAGGCTCTCGGCGGAGTCGGCCGAGCGGGTGGTGTCGCTGCGCAGCAGCCGCAGGTCGTGCAGGTCCAGCGCATCCGCCTGGGCCTGCAAAGAATCCATGGCCACGGATTCGGTGAGCGTGCGCACCGGCAGCTTGGCCGGGTCAGGACCCAGCGACGCCACAGCGAAGGCGCCCCCGGCCATGGCCAGCAGCGCGCTGCTGAGTGCGGCGGTGATTTTGCCCGGGTGACGGCCCAGAAAACCAGCCAGCGGCTTGAGCTGACGCGCCACCGGGTGCGGGGTGTCGAGCCAAGCCAGCACGGCTTGCGTGCCCAGCAAGAGCATGCCAATGCCCTGCGCCGTGTGGTACACGGCACGCAAGAGGGCACGACCGGCCAGTGCTTGGAGGTTTCGCAGCAAATTCATCAAATCGGACAACAGAACCGGCTGAAGTCGTTCAGACGGCGGGAATCGGGTCGACGCCACTAAAATGGCGTACCTGCAAAAGGACGGATTCTACAGCTTCTGCAGCCCCTGCCTTCAGAAAAAACCCTTATGAATCAAGCGCTTGTTACAAAACACCCGGTCACGGACCAGACCCGTGAGGCCCTGGCGGTCACCTTGCGGGGGTGCGAAGAGCTGATTCCGCAGGAAGACTGGCTGCAAAAACTGGCCCGATCAGAGGCCACCGGGGTGCCGCTGCGCATCAAGCTCGGGCTGGACCCGACCGCGCCCGACATCCACATTGGCCACACCGTGGTGCTCAACAAAATGCGCCAGCTGCAGGATCTGGGGCACCAGGTGATCTTTTTGATCGGGGACTTCACCAGCCTGATCGGTGACCCGTCCGGCCGCAACAGCACCCGCCCGCCGCTCACCTCTGAGCAGATCAAGGCCAATGCCGAGACCTACTACAAGCAAGCCAGTCTGGTGCTCGATCCCGCCAGAACCGAGATTCGCTACAACAGTGAGTGGTCGCTACCACTGGGCTCCATGGGCATGATCCAGCTGGCGGCCAAGTACACCGTGGCCCGCATGATGGAGCGCAACGACTTCCATGACCGCTTCAAGGCGGGCACCCCGATTTCGGTCCACGAATTCCTCTACCCCCTGATGCAGGGCTACGACTCGGTCGCGCTCAAGAGCGACCTGGAACTGGGCGGCACCGACCAGAAATTCAACCTGCTGATGGGCCGCCACCTGCAGGCCGAGTACGGGCAGGAGCCCCAGTGCATCCTGACCATGCCCTTGCTGGAGGGCCTGGACGGTGTGGACAAGATGTCCAAGTCCAAGAACAACTACATCGGCATCACCGAGGACGCCAACACCATGTTCGCCAAGGTGCTGAGCATTTCGGACACGCTGATGTGGCGTTGGTACACCCTGCTCTCGTTCAAAAGCATGGCCGAGATCGAGGCCCTGAAAAAAGAAGTCGAAGGCGGGCGCAACCCCAAGGACGCCAAGGTCATGCTGGCCAAGGAAATCACCGCGCGTTTTCACAGCGCGGCGGCCGCCGATGCGGCCGAGCAGGATTTCATCAACCGCAGCAAGGGCGGCATTCCGCAGGACATTCCCGAGGTCAGCCTGTCGGGCGCGCCCTTGGGCATCGCGGCCTTGCTCAAGGCCGCGGGCCTGGCGCCTTCTTCGAGCGAGGCCAACCGCCTGATCGAGGGGGGCGGCGTGCGCATCGACGGCGCGGTCATCAGCGACAAGGGTCTCAAGGTCGAGGCCGGCACCTGCGTGGTCCAGGTCGGCAAACGCAAGTTCGCCAAGGTCACCCTGGCTTGATCCGCCTCACCCGGCAAACGGGCCCTTGGGTGTAGGCTGTCGGCATGAACATGGCTTCCCCCTGGTTGACCCCCAAGCGCCTGCTGATGGCCTCGGTCGCGGTGGCGGCGGTCACCATTGGCCTCAAGACCCTGGCCTGGTGGCTGACCGATTCGGTCGGCCTGCTCTCGGACGCGATGGAGTCGCTGGTGAATCTGGCCAGTGCGATGTTCGGCCTGATGATGGTCACGGTGGCAGAGCGGCCGGCCGATGCGGACCACCCCTATGGCCACCACAAGGCCGAATACTTTTCCTCGGGCTTTGAAGGCATCCTGATCATCGTGGCCAGCCTGGGCATCCTGTGGACGGCGGGCCACCGCGTGCTCGATCCGCAGCCCATCGAACAGGTCGGTCTGGGGCTGGCCCTGTCGGTGGCCAGCTCGGCCCTCAATGGGCTGCTGGCCTGGGTGATGTTCCGGGCCGCGCGCGAGCACCGCTCGCTGGCGCTGGAGGCCGATGCCCGGCACCTGGTGACTGATGTCTGGACCTCGGTCGGGGTGGTGGCAGGCATTGCGCTGGTCAGCGCCACAGGTTGGCTCTGGCTGGATGCGGTGGTGGCCATGGCCGTGGCGCTCAACATCATGAGGGAAGGCGCCCATCTGGTCTGGCGATCTTCGCAAGGCCTCATGGATGCCTCGGTCGAGCCCGAGGTGCTGGCCGAGATCCAGCAGGTGCTCGATGGGTTTGCTCACCAGCGTGGCGAAACCGCCATCGTCCGCTTCGACCACCTCAACACCCGCAAGGCCGGCCAGCGCCGCTTTGTGGATGTCCACATGCACATGCCCGCTGGCTGGACCCTGGGCCGGGCGGCGGCGCTGCGCGGCAGCGTGGAGCAGGCCCTGATGAGCGCGGTGCCCGGCCTGCGCGCCACCATCCAGCTCTTGCCCAGCGATGTGGAGGCGCACTTTGATGACCCAAGGGACCTCAAATGATCACGGTGCTGCAGCGCGTGAGCCAAGCCAGCGTGCGGGTGGACGGGCAACTCATCGGCCAAATCGGGCCGGGCCTGCTGGTGCTGCTGTGCGCCGAGGCCGGCGACACCGAGGCGGTGGCCGACAAATTGCTGGCCAAGGTGCTCAAGCTGCGCATCTTTGCCGACGAAGCGGGCAAGATGAACCGCAGCGTGCAGGACGTGGGCGGTGGCCTGCTGGTGGTGAGCCAGTTCACGCTGGCCGCGGACGTGTCAGGGGGCAACCGGCCGAGCTTCACCTCGGCGGCCAAGCCGGACGAGGGGCGCCGCCTGTACGAGTATTTTGTGGCGCAGGCGCGCGCGGCGCATCCCCTGGTGCAGACCGGCCAGTTCGCCGCCGACATGGCGGTGGCCCTTGTCAACGATGGCCCCATCACCATCCCGATCCGCATGGCGCCCTGACCGGCGGTCGGCGGCCGGCGCACACGCCCCCCGCCGATAATCGGGGCATGACTTCTTCCTCTGCGTCTTCTGGCGGTTTTGACGCGCTGCCTTTGTCTCCGGCTGGCCTGCACAACCTGGAACAACTGGGCTACAGCCGCATGACGCCCATCCAGGCGCTGAGCCTGCCCCTCACGCTGGCCGGGCATGACGTGATCGCCCAGGCCAGCACCGGCAGCGGCAAGACGGCCGCTTTTGCGCTGCCGCTGGTGGAGCGGCTGCCCAGCGCAGGCGTGCCCGGTGCCGCTGTGCAGGCGCTGGTGCTCTGCCCCACACGCGAGCTGGCCGATCAGGTCACGCAGGAAATCCGTCGCCTGGCGCGTGCGCGCCCGAACGTGAAGGTGGTGACCCTGTGTGGCGGGGTGGCCCTGCGCGGCCAGGTGCAGAGCCTGGAACACGGGGCCGACATCGTGGTGGGCACGCCCGGCCGCATCCTGGATCACCTCGAGCGGGGTTCGCTGAACTTGGCGGCGGTGCAGACGCTGGTGCTGGACGAAGCCGACCGCATGCTGGACATGGGCTTTTTGGACGACATCGCCAAGGTGCTGCGCCAGTGCCCCCGGGACCGCCAGACCCTGCTGTTTTCGGCCACCTACCCCGAGGGCATCGCCAAGCTGGCTGCGCAGTTCATGCGTTCGCCGCAGACGCTCAAGGTGGAGGCGCTGCACAGCGCGCACAAGATCCGCCAGATTTTTGTGGAGGTCAGCGAGACCCAGCGCCTGCATGCCGTGTCTGCACTGCTGGCCCATTTCCGGCCCGAGCGCACGCTGGCGTTTTGCAACACCAAGCAGCAATGCCGCGACCTGGTCGAGGTGCTGCAGGCGCAGGGGTATGTGGCGCTGGCGCTGTATGGCGAGCTCGAGCAGCGCGAGCGCGACCAGGTGCTGGTGCAGTTTGCCAACCGCAGCTGCTCGGTGCTGGTGGCCACCGATGTGGCCGCGCGCGGCCTGGATGTGCAGGGGCTGGAGGCGGTGATCAATGTGGATGTGACGCCCGACCCGGAGGTGCACATCCACCGCATCGGCCGCACGGGGCGGGGCGATGCCGAGGGCCTGGCGATCACACTGGCCAGCCTGGACGAGATGGGCCGGATCGGGCGCATCGAGCAGTTGCAGGGGCGCGAGTCGGCATGGCAAGCGCTGGAGGCTTTCAAGCCCGCTGCTGGCGGGGCCTTGTTGCCGCCCATGCGCACGCTGCAGATCGTGGGAGGCCGCAAGGAAAAAATCCGGCCGGGCGATGTGATGGGGGCGCTGGCCGGGGAGTGTGGTTTGACGCGCGAGCAGGTCGGCAAGATCAATGTGAACGAGTTTTCGACCTATGTGGCGGTGCTGGCCGAATTGGCGCAGAACGTCTGCGTTCAGTTGTCCAAAGGCAAGATCAAGGGCAAGTCGGTGAAGGTTCGCTTGCTCTGACCTGTGCTTTTTTCGAGCGCCGGTGAGATGAGGGATGCGGCACGGCCCCATCCAAACCGAGGCCTCACCCTGCCCAAAATCAGCCGTACGGGTTTTTCACCCCGAGTCCAGCAAGGATCTCCACCTCGTAAGCCTCCATCGCCTCGGCATCGGCCACCGAAGTCTCGTGGTCCCAGCCCTGGGCATGCAAGGCCCCGTGCACCAGCAGATGCGCGTAATGCGCGGCCAGCGTCTTGCCCTGTTCCTTGGCCTCACGCGCCACGACCGGCGCGCACAGCACCAGATCGGCCACCACCACCGGCTCTTGCGCGTAGTCGAAGGTCAGCACGTTGGTGGCGTAGTCCTTGCTGCGATAGCTCTTGTTGAGTTCGCGGCCCTCGTCTTCGCTCACGATGCGCACCGTGATTTCGGCGTCCAGGGCCAGGGCGTGGCGGATGCAGCGCGCCACGAAGTGGCGGGGCAGGGCGGCGCGGTGGCGCGCGGCGTGCGGGATGTCGCCAAATTGCAGCGAGAGCTGGAGCTGTTGGAGGGCCATGCTCAGGCCTCGCCGGTGTTGCGGCGGCGCGCTGCGCTGCCTTGGGCGTCGTAGGCATCGACGATGCGGGCCACCAGCGGGTGGCGCACCACGTCGGCGCTGGTGAAGCGGGTGAAGGCAATGCCCTTGACGCGCTTCAAGACCCGCTCGGCGTCGATCAGGCCGCTCATCTGGCCTTTGGGCAAATCGATCTGGCTCACGTCGCCGGTGATCACCGCCTTGGCGCCAAAGCCGATGCGTGTCAGGAACATCTTCATCTGTTCGGGGGTGGTGTTCTGCGCCTCGTCCAGGATCACAAACGCGTTGTTGAGCGTGCGCCCGCGCATGAAGGCCAGCGGGGCAATTTCCAGTGCATTGCGCTCGAAGGCCTTTTGCACCCGCTCGAAACCCATCAGGTCGTACAGCGCGTCATACAGGGGCCGCAGGTAGGGGTCCACCTTCTGCGACAGGTCGCCGGGCAGAAAGCCCAGGCGCTCGCCCGCCTCCACGGCCGGGCGGGTCAGCACGATGCGCTGCACCGCCGAGCGCTCCAGGGCGTCCACCGCGCAGGCCACCGCCAGATAGGTCTTGCCGGTGCCCGCCGGGCCGATGCCGAAGGTGATGTCATTGCCCGCGATGTGGTCCAGATACACCGACTGGCCAGGGGTGCGGGCCTTGAGGTCGGCGCGCCGGGTGTGCAGTTTCTGGGCGCCCGCCTCGTCCTCGTCGAGCGCCGCATCGCCGGCCAGCATCAGCTGCACCATGTCGGCAGCGATCGGGCGGTCGGCGCGTTCGTACATCGCCTGCAGCAGTTCCATCGCCCGCTGGGCCTGGGCCTTGGGTCCGTCGACCTTGAACTGCTCGTGCCGGTGCGCGATGCTGACCTGCAGCCCGGCCTCGATGCTGCGCAGGTGCGCGTCCATCGGACCGCACAGGTGGGACAGGCGGGTGTTGTTGTGCGGGGTGAAGGTGTGGCGAACGATCAAGGGATAATCCTGCTGAAGGGTGGCGCGGCCGGTTCGTGGCCCAGCACCGAACCCCGATTTTCCTCCAGACCGCGTAATCCAGGGCAACCCTCCATGATTGGCAAACTCACCGGTACCCTCAGCGACAAGAATCCGCCTGAAGTCATCGTGGACTGCCACGGCGTGGGCTACGAGGTGAATGTGCCCATGAGCACCTTCTACAACCTGCCCGCCACCGGTGAGCAGGTCAGTCTGCTGACCCACTTTGTGGTGCGCGAGGACGCACAGATCCTCTACGGCTTTGGCACAGCCACCGAACGCGAGGCCTTTCGCCAGCTCATCAAGATTTCAGGCGTCGGGCCGCGCACCGCGCTGTCGGTGCTCTCGGGCATGAGCGTGACGGAGCTGTCGCAGGCCGTGACCAGCCAGGAGGCCGGTCGCCTGGTCAAGGTGCCCGGCATTGGCAAGAAGACGGCCGAGCGCCTGTTGCTCGAACTCAAGGGCAAGCTGGGCGCCGACCTCGGCGCGCCGCTGGCCGCGGTGGGGGATGCGCAGGGCGACATCCAGCAGGCCTTGGTCGCTTTGGGCTACAGCGACAAGGAGGCCGCCGCGGCCCTCAAAGGCCTGCCCCAGGACGTGGGCGTGAGCGAGGGCATCAAGCTCGCGCTCAAGGCGTTGGCCAAGTGAGGCAAGCATGAGCATCAAGACCGACGATTTTGGCCTGCCGCCTGTCCCCCGCGAACCCTCGCGGGTGGTGTCGGCTGCGCCGGTGTCCAACAGCGAAGAAGCCATCGAGCGTGCCCTGCGCCCCAAGCAGCTGGGCGAGTATGTGGGCCAGGCCAAGGTGCGCGAGCAGCTGGAAATCTTCATTGGCGCGGCCAAAAAGCGCGAAGAGCCGCTGGACCATGTGCTGCTCTTTGGCCCGCCCGGTCTGGGCAAGACCACGCTCAGCCACATCATTGCCGCCGAGCTGGGGGTGAACCTGCGTCAGACCAGCGGCCCGGTGCTCGAAAAGCCCAAAGACCTGGCGGCCTTGCTGACCAATCTGGAGCGCAACGATGTGCTCTTCATTGACGAAATCCATCGCCTGTCCCCCGTGGTCGAGGAAATCCTTTACCCCGCCCTCGAGGACTACCAAATCGACATCATGATCGGCGAGGGGCCGGCCGCGCGCAGCATCAAGCTGGACCTGCAACCCTTCACTCTGGTCGGGGCCACCACCCGGGCCGGCATGCTGACCAATCCGCTGCGTGACCGCTTTGGCATCGTCTCGCGCCTGGAGTTCTACACGCCCGAAGAACTCACGCGCATCGTCACCCGCAGCAGTGGTTTGCTCAAGGCGCCGATCGAGCCCGAAGGTTCGTTTGAAATCGCCCGCCGCTCGCGTGGCACCCCCCGCATCGCCAACCGCCTGCTGCGCCGGGTGCGCGACTATGCCGACGTCAAGGGCGATGGCCGCATCACCCAGGCCATGGCCCAGGCCGCCCTGTCGATGCTGGACGTCGACCCCGAAGGCTTTGACCTGATGGACCGCAAGCTGCTGGAAGCCGTGATCCACCGTTTTGACGGGGGCCCAGTCGGGCTGGACAACATCGCCGCCAGCATCGGCGAGGAGCGCGACACCATCGAAGATGTGATCGAGCCCTACCTGATCCAGCAGGGCTATTTGCAACGCACGCCGCGCGGTCGCATGGCCACGCTGGCGGCCTTCCGCCATCTGGGGGTCAGCCCACCCAAAACGGCGGGGGGGCTGTTCAGCGAGTGAGACCGGGCGGGCGCGGCGGCTCGCCGTGCCTAGGCCGTCGTCTCGTCCCGGGACCGGTCATCCAGGTGGCTCGTGTCGGCCCAGCCCACCAATGACAGGCCTTCGGGCGTCCACAGCAGGCGATTGACCGCGGTGTTGGGCAGGGACCAGGTGCGCGGGGCTTGCAGATCCAGTCGGGTGGCGGCGCGGTAGAGCACGTCCATGACGCCGCCATGGGCAACCAGCACGATCTGCTCACCCACATGGCGCGAGGCCAGGGCCTCTACTGTGGCCAGCACCCGCTCGCGCAGCGCCAGCAAGGATTCGCCTGCACCTGGCGGTGTCCACTCCGGGCTGCGGTGGCGCCAGTGCAGCGCCTCTTGAGGCAGTTCGGCCTCGATCTCTGCAAAGGTGCGACCCTGAAAATCGCCAAAAGCCCGCTCGCGCAAGCCCGGATGCAGGCTGACTGTCAGGCCCATCGCCTGGGCGATGGTTTGTGCCGTCACATGGGCCCGCGCCAGGTCGCTGGCATAGATCGCCTGGACCGCGTCGCGCTCGGCCAGCGCCTGGGCCAGCCAGCGGGCCTGCTGCAGACCGGTCTCGTTGAGCGGGATGTCCAGATGCCCCTGGATGCGGGTGTCCACATTCCAGGCGGTCTCGCCATGCCGGATGGCAAGCAGGCGGGTGGCGTGCATGTTCAGCGCGGGATCTCGATGTTCACCCGCTGGAGCCCGGCGGGCGGGTTCGGGAAGTTCGCCAGTGCCGCCTTGAACAGGGTGGCAAAAATCGGGGTGCTGTCGCTCCAGGGCCCGTCGTGGCTGGCGCGGGTTTCATAGACCACCTGGCCCGATTTCAGGTCACGCAGGATCAGACTGACCTCACGCCGGTATTGGGGGGTGGGCGGAAAGCGCATGCCCATGCCGAAACCCACACCCGATCCCCAGGGTGCCCCCTGGCCAATCGCAATGCTGCCGTAGTAAGGACGGGGGCTGCGGTAGCCCCAGGGGTCGATCAGGTACTGCGTGCCCTGAAAGCCCACCAGCACGCTCAGTTGGGCGTTGGCATCGTCCCGCAGCAGCCCCACGGCCGCCAGGGCCTGCTCGGCCTGCTGTTCGGCCAGACCGGCTTCGGGGTTGTTGACCTGCGAAGGCAGGCGCTCGAAACGGTAGCGGGCACCTTGCAGGCTAGTTCCCGCAGGCGAATTGGCCACAGCCAGCACCTGGCTGTCGATCATGCGCATGCTGCCGCAGCCGGTGAGCAGGCTGGTCAGGGCGAGGGCCAACAACAGGACAAGGCGGTTCATGGCGTCAATTCATCGAGATGACCTGGATACCTGGCAAAGCGGCTTCGCTGAATTCTTCCTCATCAAAAGCCTTGTCGCCAGCCGCGTCGGCAATTCCTGTGATTTGCAGGTTTTTGAAGTCGTGCAGTTGGGCGTCCATCAGGTGTGAAGGCACCACGTTCTGCAGGGCGGCAAACATGTTCTCGATGCGGCCGGGGTGTTTTTTCTGCCATTCGCGCAGCATATTGCCCACCACCTGCCGCTGCAGGTTTTCCTGGCTGCCGCACAGGGTGCAGGGAATGATGGGGAACTGTCGGTGCGTGGCCCAACGCTGCAGGTCGGTTTCTGCCACATAGGCCAGCGGGCGGATCACCATGAACTCGCCGTTGTCGCTCAGCAGTTTCGGGGGCATGCCCTTGAGCTTGCCGCCAAAGAACATGTTGAGGAAGAAGGTCTGCAGCATGTCGTCGCGGTGGTGGCCCAGGGCCAGCTTGTTGCAGCGCAGTTCACGCGCCACCCGGTACAGGATGCCGCGGCGCAGTCGCGAACACAGGCTGCACATGGTCTTGCCTTCGGGAATCTTGTCTTTGACGATGGAATAGGTGTCCTGCGTCTCGATGTGGAACTCGACGTCCAGGTTTTTCAGGTAGTTGGGCAGCACCTCGGCCGGAAAGCCCGGCTGCTTCTGGTCGAGGTTGACCGCCACCAGCGTGAAGTCCACCGGCGCGCGGGCCTGCATCTTCATCAGGATGTCGAGCATGCCGTAGCTGTCTTTGCCGCCGGACATGCAGACCATGATGCGGTCACCCGCCTCGATCATTTTGAAGTCCGAAATCGCCTGACCGACCTGGCGGCACAGGCGTTTTTCGAGCTTGTGGGTCTCGCGCTCAATCTTCGCGGCCTTGGCCGTGTCGGGGGCTTCGGCTTCGATCCAATTGTTTTCGACGCTTGCGTTCATGGGCTTCACCACTGTCCGGTTTCCATGCGAATGGCGACTTCGCAATCTTCAAAAATTTCGAGCTTGGCGATCGTGACCCGCACGCCCAACACGCCGGGCAGTTGCATCAGGCGGTGGGTGAGTTTGCCGATCAGGGTTTCGAGCAGGTTCACATGCTCGGCGGTGCACTCGTCGATGATGATTTTGCGCACCTTGCGGTAGTCCAGCACCGAGGTGATGTCGTCGTCGCTGGGCAAGAGCGGCTGCGTGCCCAGGTTGAGCTCGGCATCGACCTGGATCGGTTGCGGATCGGTTTTTTCGTGCTCGAGGATGCCCAGGTTGGCGTCGAAACGCAGACCGGTCAGCGAGAGGATCTGGACGCCGCGGTTCAGCATGGCGCACCTTGTTTGATGCGCAGGATTTCCACGCCCACGCCCTCGCAGTCCGGATACACATCGGGCTTGCAGCTGGAGAGCCGCACGGCGGCCACGCCTGGATGGGCGATGAGTTCGTCCATCAGGTCATCGCACAGCGTCTCCTGCAGCACGATGTGGCCGCGGGCCACGCGCCGGGCAATCACCTGGCGCACGTAGTCGTAGTCCACCACCTCGGCCAGGTCGTCGCGGCTGGGGGTGCTGCCGTCGAGGGGCACAAACAGCTCCACATTGAAGACGATGCGCTGCGGCGCGTGCTTTTCAAAGTCGTGCGCGCCAATGCGCACATCGACCACGTGGTTGCGCAGGAACAGGCGGCGGCACTTCAGGGCCAAGGTGGACAGGGGATCGCTCATGGCATCACTGGGGGTTGCGGGGCCTCATCGACGGCGAACATCACATCGCGCGCCAGCGGCACCAGGTGCTGGCCGTTGTCCACACACAGGGTGCTGCCGGTGATGCAGGGGTTGCTGGCCAGAAAAAGGCAGGTCGCGGCCACCTGGGCCGGATCGATCGGCTGGCGCAGCAGATTGACGCGGCTGGCGCGGTCGAAGTTGTCCTGTGTCTGTGGACCGCTCAGGAACATCAGCCCCGGGGCCACGCCACACACGCGCAGCGTGGGCGCCAGGGCCTGGGCCTGCAGGGCCACGGCGCGTTCCAGCGCGAGCTTGCTCACCGTGTAAGAAAAGTAGTCGGGGTTGAGGTTGAACACCTTCTGGTCCAGCACATGGACCACGCTGCGCTGGCCGGCGGCCGCCTGGGCCGAGCGCTGGCGGGCCATGAGCGAGGCCAGCGACAGGGGGGCCAGCAGGTTGACTTCGAGTTGCTCACGGGCGCCACCCAGGTCCATGTCCGCGCCGCTGTCCGGCTCGAACAGCGAAGCGTTGTTGACCAGGGCGTCGAGCGGGCCCGTGGTCGACTCGATCGTGTGCATCATGCGCTCGCGTTCGGCCGCCTGGCCCAGGTCGGCCTGCACCAGGTGCACCTTGGCGCCCTGGGCGGCCAGCGCTTGCTGCAGGCCTTGCGCCGCCGCCGCCGAGCGCTGGTAATGGCACCAGACCTGCCAGCCCGCTTGCGCGAAGGCCTGGCAGATCAGGGCGCCCAGGCGCAGGGCGCCGCCGGTGACAAGGACGGTTTTCAAGGTGTGTGTTCCAGAGCTGATGGGGGCGATGGCCGCCCCGGGAGGCCCGGTTGGGCCAGCTTGGGATTATCCCCGATGGCCCTTTTCCTTGCGCCCGCCCCCGGTGGGGGCGACAGCGCGGGGCAGGCCATGCGCGACAATCGGCGGGTGAGCACCGCTTTGCCGACTTCCCTGCCCGAACTGCAGCACCGCCTGCACACCGCCATCGCTGCCGCCGGGGGTTGGTTGCCGTTTGACCGTTTCATGGCCATGGCGCTGTACGAGCCGGGGCTGGGTTACTACACCAATGCGCTGCAGAAGTTCGGTGCCATGCCCGCTTCGGGCAGCGATTTTGTAACCGCGCCCGGCTTGACGCCCCTGTTCGGCCAGACCCTGGCGCAGCAGCTGGGCGAGGCCCTGGCACAGACCGGGACCGAGGAAATCTTCGAATTTGGCGCCGGCACCGGCGCCTTGGCCCTGCAGCTGCTCGACGCCCTGGGTGATCAGGTCGCGCGTTACACCATCATCGACCTGTCGGGCACGCTGCGTGCGCGCCAGGCGCAGCACCTGTCGGCGCATGCCCACAAGCTGCGCTGGATCGACACCTGGCCCGAGGCCATCGAAGGGGTGGTGGTGGGCAACGAATTGCTGGACGCCATGCCGGTGAAGCTGCTGGTGCGCCACAAGGGGCTTTGGCATGAGCGTGGCGTCGTGGCCGAGGCAGACGGCTTGGCCTGGGCAGACCGCCCCACGCCGCTGCGGCCGCCGCTCGAGATCGAGGGCGATCACGACTACCTCACGGAAATCCACCCCCAGGCCGAGGCCTTCATCGCCAGCCTGGCCGAGCGCCTGCGGGCCGGACGCGGGGGCGCGGCTTTTTTGCTGGACTACGGTTTTCCGGAGGCCGAGTACTACCACCCACAGCGGCACATGGGCACCCTGATGTGCCACCACCTGCACCAGGCCGATGGGGACCCGCTGCAGAAGGTGGGCCTCAAGGACATCACCGCCCATGTGAATTTCACCGGCATCGCCCTGGCCGCGCAGAACGCGGGCCTGTCGGTGCTGGGTTACACCTGTCAGGCGCATTTCCTCTTCAACCTCGGCATCGCGCAGCGCATGGAGGCCGCGCCCCTGTCCGAGCGGGTGCAGGCGGCCCGCCTGGTCAACGAACACGAAATGGGCGAGCTGTTCAAGGTCATCGCCTTGGCCACACACGACTGGCCCGCGCAGGGCTTTGCCCGCGGTGACCGCAGCCACCGGCTCTGAACATGCTGCGCTGGCTCATCGTCACCCTGCTGGCCCTGATCCTGTTCAGCGGCTTGCAGCCCTGGCTGCAGAAACTGGGCTTTGGCAAGCTGCCGGGCGATCTGAACTTTCGGCTTTTTGGTCGCCCCTGGTCGCTGCCCATCACCAGCACCCTGATCCTGAGCATGATCGCGGCCGGGATCGCCAAATGGTGGTGAGGCCTTGAATCCGCCGCAGGCAGCCCCAGCTGTATGGCGACAGAAGCGGTCACCGACCGCCATCATTTGCCTCTTCACCCGCCCCCATGACCGAGCCCCTGCACATCGTCTGCCCCCACTGCCACACCACCAACCGCGTGGCGGCGGAACACCTGGGCAGCGCGCCCGATTGCGGAAAATGCCACCGGCCCTTGTTCACCGGCCATCCGCTGGCGCTGGACGCGGACAGCTTCGAGCGCCACATCGGCCGCAGCCAGGTGCCGGTGCTGGTGGATTTTTGGGCGCCGTGGTGTGGCCCGTGCCGCATGATGGCCCCCGCCTTCGAGCAGGCCGCCGGCCTGCTCGAGCCGCAGCTGCGCCTGGCCAAAGTCAACACCGAGGACGAGCCGCAGCTGGCCGCCCGCTTCCACATCCGCAGCATCCCGACCCTGGCTCTGTTTGTGAACGGCCACGAAGTGGCGCGTCAGGCAGGGGCGTTCCGGTCGGCGCAGGACATCGTGGGCTGGGTGCGTTCAACCCTTTGAAGCATGGCTTGCCCACCGTGGCAATGTCTCATCTCTTGGTGCAGACTCAGGCTGCCCCACAGGGCGTTGCCAATCAGTCGTCCAGGCAGCAGGGTGAACAAGCCTGTAATCAGCAAAGCGCCAACATAAAGAGCCACCATGTGGATCCGGTGCGCCTTGACTCGGTGCCTGCGTGCGTGCATCACGCCGATGAACAGGCTGACCAGCGTGAAAACCGACAGTCCATGGATCCATGAGTAGCCATCCGGGCGGTGGATGGCAAATGAAATCCCCGCGACAGCAGCCATGCAAAGCACCCAGGTCCAGCCCATCAGTCTGTGCATGTTGTGGCCTTTGCGCATGACCAGTAAAACGCTGCCTAGCAATACGGCGATGGCCGCCAGAGTGGCATGCGCAATGATGACGGCCGTCCAACTGTAAGCGGGATGGCTCATGTCAGCGTATCGGTGGGTAGTGTGATGGCGCTGGCCATCGCAGATGTTCTTTCGGCTTCGATCCGTTCGCCGATCTTGGGCCCTTGCAGACCCTCACGCGCGGCCTGTGCGGCAATCGCGGCCGTGTTCACGCCCAGCGCGGCCTGCAAGGCCGTGGCCAGGCGGCGCGCCTGCGGGTAGTCCTGGTCTGCACAGCCCAGCCGCCCCCGCGCATCGGCCTCGCAGGCCTGCAGCACCAGCGCAAAGCGTTCCGGCTGGCGGATGGCATCGCAGCGGGTGAGCAAGCGCAGGATGGCGGCGGCACCCAGTTCGCCGCTGCGGTGGATGTGGCCGTGTTCGCGCGCCACCACCTCGGCCAGTTCCTTGCCGTCGTTCGGGACCCGCAGGCGTTCGGCGACCTGGCGAGCGAGCTGGACGCTGCGGCCCTCGTGCCCGATGTGGCGCGGCAGCACCTGGGCCGGTGTGCTGCCCTTGCCCAGGTCGTGCATGAGGGCGGCCCAGCGCACCGCCAGCGGCGCCTGCAGGCGTGCGCATTGGTCGAGCACCATCATCACATGCACGCCGGTGTCGATTTCGGGGTGGTACTCAGGCCGCTGGGGGACGCCCCAGAGCCGATCGAGTTCGGGCATCAGCACCTTGAGGGCGCCGCATTCGCGCAGCACCGCGAACATGCGCGAGGGCTGGTCGGTCATCAGCCCGCGGGCCAGTTCCTGCCAGACACGCTCGGGCACCAGGTGATCGACTTCACCCGCATGCACCATCTGGCGCATCAGATCCAGGGTTTCATCGGCCACGCTGAAGTCGGCAAAGCGCGCGGCAAAGCGCGCCAGCCGCAGGATGCGCACCGGGTCTTCGGCAAAGGCCTCGGTCACATGGCGCAGCACCTTGGATTGCAGGTCGCGTTGGCCGCCGTAGGGGTCGATGATGTGGCCAGCCCATTGCGTTGCAGGGGCTTGCGCCAACGCCTCGGGCACCGCCATCGCATTGATGGTCAGGTCGCGGCGGGCCAGGTCTTCTTCGAGTGTCACATCGGGTGCGGCTTGCACGGCAAAGCCCTTGTAGCCCCGCGCCGTCTTGCGCTCGGTGCGGGCCAGCGCGTACTCCTCGCGGCTTTGCGGGTGCAGAAAGACCGGGAAATCCTTGCCCACGGGCAGGTAGCCCTGGGCCGCCATGGCTTCGGGTGTGCTGCCCACCACCACCCAGTCGCGGTCGCTGACGGGCAGGCCCATCAGCGCATCCCGCACCGCACCGCCGACGACAAAGAAGTCCATGCGGGGCCTCAGCGCTGGAGCCGGTAGGGCTCTTCAAAGTCGATGAAGTCGCGCTCGGCCAGGGCCCCGTCGATCCAGGCTTTCACGCCGGGCAGGGCGCACACCCGGTCCATGTAGGCGCTGACATCGGCCGGCACGGGCAGTGCATAAGTGCGAATGCGCATGACCACCGGCGCGAAGTAGGCATCGGCCACGCTGAACGGGCCGAACAACAGGGGGCCGCCGTGCTCGGCCAGCAGGCCGGACCACATGGCCACGATGCGTTGCAGGTCGGCCCGCACGGCCGGCTGGTCGCGCAGGGCCAGGGCGCCGACCTCGGGCAGATGGGCTTCGATGTTCATCGGACAGGCACTGCGCAGCGCCGCAAAGCCGCTGTGCATTTCCGCGCAGATGCTGCGGGCCCGGGCACGGGCCGCGCGGTCGGCCGGCCAGAGCTGTTTGTCGGGAAATTGCTCGGCCACGTATTCGGCGATCGCCAGGGTGTCCCAGACCACCAGGCCGTTGTGCACCAGCACCGGCACCTTGCCCGTCGGGTTGATCGGGGCCAGCACCTGCTTGAATTGCGCCTCGGGCGTGAAGCCATCAAAGCGCACCATCACTTCTTCGAAGCCGATGCCCGCCTGGCGCAGCAGCACCCACGGCCGCATGGACCAGGAGGAGTAATTCTTGTTGCCGATGTAGAGCTGGATCATGGTGTTCGCCTCCGCTGTCGAGACGCCATGTTAGCGGGCGCGCCCTCAGAACACCCAGAGCAGGGCCGAGGTCATGATCAGGTAGCGCAGGAATTTGCCGATCGCCATGTACAGGGTGCAGGGCGCCAGCGGCATCTGCAGCCAGCCGGCCACCGCGCACAGCGGGTCGCCGACCACCGGCAGCCAGCTCAGCAAGCAGGCGCGCGGCCCCAGCTTTTCCAGCCAGTGCAGCGCCCGCAGGTGGTTGGGCGAATCGCGCCAGCGGTTCACCGCCTTGCGCGCGCCCCAGCCCATCCACCAGCTCACCATGCCGCCCAGGGTGTTGCCCAGCGTGGCCACCGCAATGGCGGGCCAGAAAAGATCCGGATTGAGTTTGACCAGACCAAAGACCGCAGGTTCGGAGCCCATGGGCAGCAGGGTGGCCGAGACGAAGGCCACGACGAACACGGTCGACAGCCCGAACTCGGGCAAGGCCAGGGTCTGCAGCAGAGAAACCATCCAGTCGTGCATGCGGGGCAGTGTAACGATGGACCTCCAGCCCGGTGGGGGGCGGGTTTTGCTTACCACACCTCCCTTTCAGTTGCTGAAATTTTGGGCAATTACAATCGTGCCTCCTTTTTAAGCAGCCGCCGCAGCGCCCCCTTGGCCCCCACCCATGCAGATCGGTCCCTACACCTTGCCGAATGCCCTGTTTGTTGCCCCCATGGCGGGGGTGACCGACCGGCCGTTCCGCCAGCTGTGCCGCCAGTTCGGTGCAGGCTATGCGGTGAGCGAGATGGTGACTTCGCGCAAGGACCTGTGGCACACCCTCAAGACCAGCCGCCGCGCCAACCACGAGGGCGAAGCCGGGCCGATCGCCGTGCAGATCGCGGGCACCGAAGCGGCCATGATGGCCGAAGCCGCCCTCTACAACATCGATCGCGGCGCCCAGATCATCGACATCAACATGGGTTGCCCGGCCAAGAAGGTGTGCAACAAGTGGGCGGGCTCGGCGCTGATGCAGGACGAGGCGCTGGCGCTGCAGATCGTCGAGGCGGTGGTGGCGGCTTGCGAGCCCCGGGGGGTGCCGGTCACGCTCAAGATGCGCACCGGCTGGTGCCAAAGCCACAAGAACGCGCTGACGATCGCGCGGGCCGCCGAAAGCGCCGGCGTGCAGATGGTCACGGTGCACGGGCGCACGCGCGAGCAGGGCTACAAGGGCCAAGCCGAGTACGACACCATCGCGGCCGTCAAAGCCGCGCTGCGCATCCCGGTGGTGGCCAATGGCGACATTGATTCGCCCGAAAAAGCCCGCGAGGTGCTGCAAAAAACCGGGGCCGATGCGCTCATGATCGGGCGCGCCGCCCAGGGCCGGCCCTGGATCTTTCGCGAAGTGGCGCATTTCCTGGCCGCCGGGGAACACCTGGCGCCGCCGCTGGTGGCCGAGCTGCGCCGAGCCCTTTTGGAGCACCTGCATGACCACTATGGCCTCTATGGCGAATACACCGGTGTGCGCTCGGCCCGAAAACACATCGGATGGTATGTGCGCAGCCTGCCGGGCGGCGAGGCTTTTCGCGAACAGATGAACACCTTGGAGCGCAGCGAACAACAGCTGGCCGCCGTGGCGCACTACCTCGATGGGTTGGCGCAGCGGATGGACCGGCTGCCCCTGGCGGTGGCGCCACGCGCGCTGGAGACAACAGAATGAGTGAACGACAAAGCATCGAGGCCTGCATCCGGGCCAATCTGGAAGACTATTTCCGTGATCTGGACGGCACCGACCCGACCGGGCTCTACGACATGCTGCTCAAAGTGGTGGAAAAGCCCTTGCTGGATGTGGTCATGCAGCGCGCTGGCCAGAACCAGTCGCGTGCCGCTGACTGGCTGGGGCTCAACCGCAACACGCTGCGCAAAAAACTCGTCGAGCACCATCTGCTCAAGTGAAGTGTCGGCCGCCCCCGTGTGCTGGCGGCCTGCGCTTGCTCTCCCTGGACCCTGAGAAAGACCGCCATGAAAGCCCTGATTTCCGTATCCGACAAAACCGGCATCGTCGACTTCGCGCGTGAACTGCACGCACTCGGCGTCGGCCTCATTTCCACCGGCGGCACCGCCAAACTGCTGGCCGATCAGGGCCTGCCCGTGACAGAAGTGGCCGAAGTCACTGGCTTTCCTGAAATGCTGGACGGCCGCGTCAAGACCCTGCACCCCAAGGTGCACGGCGGCCTGCTGGCGCGCCGCGACCTGCCCGAGCACATGGCCGCGCTGCAGGCGCACGGCATCGACACCATCGATCTGCTGATCGTCAACCTCTACCCCTTCGAGGCGACCGTGGCCAAGCCGGGCTGCACCCTGGCCGATGCGATCGAGAACATCGACATCGGGGGGCCTGCCATGGTGCGCTCTGCAGCCAAGAACTGGAAGGACGTGGGCGTTGTCACCGACGCCAGCCAATACGCCGACGTGATCGCTGAGCTCAAAACCAGCGGCAAGTTGAGCGATAAGCTGCGCTTTGCCTTGTCGGTGGCCGCCTTCAACCGCATCAGCCAGTACGACGGCGCGATCAGCAATTACCTCTCCAGCGTGAACTTTCAGGCGGAAAAACTCGGCGAAGCCTATGTGCCCGAACGCGCCCAGTTCCCTGGCCAGTTCAACGAGCAATACGTCAAAGTGCAGGACCTGCGCTACGGCGAAAACAGCCACCAGCAGGCCGCCTGGTACCGCGACCTGGCGCCGGCCGCCGGTTCCTTGGCCACCGGTGTGCAGCTGCAAGGCAAGGAACTGAGCTACAACAACATCGCCGATGCCGATGCGGCGTGGGAATGTGTCAAGAGCTTTGACACGGGAGCCAACGGCGACCCTTCACAGTTCGCGGCCTGCGTGATCGTCAAGCACGCCAACCCCTGCGGCGTGGCGGTTGGCGCCAGCGCGCTGGAGGCCTACAGCAAGGCCTTCCAGACCGACCCGACCAGCGCTTTCGGCGGCATCATCGCCTTCAACCGCCCGGTGGACCGGGCCGCGGCCGAGGCGGTGAGCAAGCAGTTCGTCGAAGTGCTGATGGCCCCCGACTTCAGCGCCGAGGCACTCGAGGTGTTCAAGAGCAAGGTCAATGTGCGCCTGATGAAGATCGCCTTGCCCGCCGACTACGGCCGGGTGCGCAACGCCCTGGAAACCAAGCGCGTGGGCTCGGGCCTGCTGCTGCAAAGTGCCGACACGCACGAGCTGGCCTTGGCCGATTTGAAAGTGGTGACGGTCAAGCAGCCCACGCCGCAAGAACTCAATGACCTGTTGTTCGCCTGGAAAGTGGCCAAGTTCGTCAAGTCCAACGCCATCGTGTTCTGCAAAGACGGCATGACCATGGGCGTGGGCGCCGGCCAGATGAGCCGCCTGGATTCGGCGCGCATCGCCAGCATCAAGGCCGAAGCCGCTCAGCTCAGCCTGCACAACACCGTGGTGGCCAGCGATGCCTTCTTCCCCTTCCGCGACGGCCTGGACGTGGTGGTGGACGCCGGTGCCCGCTGCGTGGCCCAGCCCGGTGGCTCCATGCGCGACCAGGAGGTCATCGACGCGGCCAACGAGCGCGGCGTGGCCATGGTCTTCACCGGCGTGCGCCACT
>Ga0315900_10001051_pt1 | contig 44535 bp, 33 predicted proteins | sample LakEriMetagenome_FD_203521 | JGI IMG/M metagenome (GOLD analysis project Ga0315900, IMG submission 203521) | Freshwater fungal communities from buoy surface, Lake Erie, Ohio, United States - Buoy 12 MA114 | ecosystem: Environmental > Aquatic > Freshwater > Lake > Lake biofilm | place: USA: Lake... | reverse complement strand
GCAACAACAAGAACGTCGCGGGGGTGACTCCGGCGCTGTTCTGGACCGGCTTCGCCGGGCTCGTGAAGTACATGTGCGTGGATACGACCCACCTCCGCCGCGACGACGTGCCGTGCTTCCTGCGGAGTTGGGCGAACAACTACGCGGCCTGGGTGACAGCGAACGGAGGGCTTCCCGAGCCCAATTCCTTGCGTGCCTATCAGGGCGACCCGGCCGGCAAACCGAGTTCAGACCTGGGCAGTACCGGCTGGTTCGTGGAGAGTTTCCGCAATCTGCTGGTCATGGAGGAGGGGCAGTCGCTGTGGCTGGCGCGGGCCACGCCGCGGGCCTGGCTGGGGCAGGGCAAGAAGATCGGCGTCAGGAACGCGCCGACCTGCTTCGGCACGGTGTCCTACGAGATCGTTTCCGCCGCGGACGCGGCCGCGATCAGCGCGACCGTGGAGCTTCCCGCGCGGAAGCCGGCCCGCAGCGTGATCGTCCGCTTCCGCCATCCCACGTCCGCGCCAATCAAGAGCGTCACGGTCAATGGTCAGCCCTGGACGGAGTTCGACGCCGCCAAGGAAACCATCACCCTGAAGGGCCTCTCCGGCACGGTGGCCGTGAAGGCGAACTACCGGTAGCCGCATCCGCGGCCGCCGCGGGAGGTCAGCGAATCTTCACCCGACGCAGCCGTCCCGGGCCCGCCACGGCGATGTACAACGTGTCGTCGCCGACCGCGAGGCTGGAGACGTTCCGGGGCACGTCGAGGATCATGGCCCGCACCGACTTGCCATCGGCCGCGATCACGGCCACCGCCTCGCCGGACGTGTGGGCCTCGGTGCCGGCGAGATAGATGTTGCCGGCGGCGTCGATCGCCAGGGCCTGCACACGCCCCACCCAGCCCGCCAGCGTCTTGCTCCCGTCCTGGGCAGCCGGGAGATCGGGCACGTTCGGCTCGAGCTCGGACGTGCGGATGAAGACCTCGCCGCGGCCCGGGCGGCCGTCGCCATCGAGCGGAAACCGCCACACGGTCCGGCTGCGGAGGTCGGGAAGCTTGGAGGTGACGTAGAGAAAGTCCCGCCGCGGTCCGAAGGCGATGGCACAGGAATGTCCGATCGACGGATCCAGTTTCTCGGTCTGCCCCCGGGAATCGAGGAGACGAATCTCGCCACCGGGAAAGTTCGTCCAGAAGATCGTGCCCGTGGGGTGCCCGAGGACGCGAAACGGCGAGCCCGGCGGGTCGGCGGCCACGGGCTCCGTGGTGTCGCCGGCGAGCCGCTGCAGGCTGGAGGGGCGGCCGGCCACGACGATGACCCGGCCGGCGGCATCGACACCGACGCCGCCGGGATTCTCGACCTGGCCGATGTCCTTGAACGTGCCGGGAGGACGGAACTCCACGATCCGATTGCCACCCCGGTCGGCGATCAGCAGCCGCCCCGCGTCCCAGTGCATCTGCCCGGCGGCCAGCGTCGGACTCTCCTCGATGACAGTGGCGCGAAGCACGCCTTCCGGGCCGGGCGTCGCGGCATGCGCGAACGTCGCCGCGGTCAGCATCAGCAGCATCAGGCCGAGCGGTCTCATTCCGTATTTCCTCCGGGTGCGGCGCGGATCGTCGTCGTGGTGGAGAAGGTTACCATGGGTGCTTGAAGATCCGTGAGCCTCAGCGAGGAGTCGCCATGTTCCGAACGTTCCTGTGTCTGATGGTGGCGGTGGCGGGGGCCTGGTCGGCGGCCCCGGCCGCCGGGCCGGAGATGCTCTACGTGGGCACCTATTCCGGCAAGGAGAGCATGGGCATCTATCTCTTCGCCATGGACCCGGCGACCGGCGGCCTGGAGCCCCGCGGGCTGGCCGCAGAGGCCCGGCACTCGTCGTTTCTCTGCGTCGCCCCGCGGCACGGAACGGTGTATGCGGTGTCGGAGGTGGGCGAGTTCGAGGGACAGCGGTCGGGAAGCGTCTCCGCGTTCGCCATCGACCCGGCGACGCACCGGCTCACGCTCCTCAACAGGCAGGCCAGCGGCGGCACCGGACCGTGCTTCGTGTCCACCGATGCGGACGAGGCGTTCGTCCTGGCGGCAAACTTCGGAGGCGGGAGCGTGCGGATGTTTCCCGTCCGCGACGACGGCAGTCTCGACGAGGGTTCGAGGATCCAGCAGCACGCCCCGGGCGTCGATTCCCAGGGCCGGCCCACGAAGCCGTTCGCCCACTCGATCATCGTCGACCCCAGCGGCCGCTTCGCCTTGGCGGCCGACATGGGCACGGACCGAATCTACGTCTATCACATCGACCGCGCGGCCAAGGCCCTCGTGCCGCACGATCCCCCGGTCGTGGAGGTCGCGGCGGGAAGCGGGCCGCGGCACCTGGCGTTTCACCCCACCGCCGCCGTGCTGTTCGCCATCAACGAGAAGAAGCTCTCGATAACGTCGTTCGCCTTCGACGCCGCACGCGGGCGGCTGGAATCGCTGGAGACCGTGCCCTTGGTCTCCCGGGGCCAGGCTCCCGGCAACTCGACGGCGGCCGAGGTGGCGGTCCATCCCAACGGTCGGTTCGTCCTCGGTTCGGTTCGCGGCCACAACTCGATCTCCGTGCTGGCGTTCGACGCGGCTGCCCGGCGGCTGACGCCGGTCGGCAACTTCACCGACACGATCGACAAGCCGCGGAACTTCGTCATCGACCCGAGCGGCCGGTTCGTGCTCGTCGGCAACCAGAACCGGGGCACCATCACGGTGTTTCGCATCGATCCGCGGACCGGCGAAATGACGCGGGCCGGCGACCCGACTCCCTGCCCGGCGCCCGTCTGCCTGCGATTCGCTCCCGCCAGCCGTTGACCGGCAGAACCCGACGCCGCGTCACGGCACCGCCGCACCGGCCACGCCCTCCGGAGCGACTCCGCATTCCTGCAGATGCTGGAGGAGGATCCGCTGCACCTCGGCGATCGTCTGCGGATGGTGGTGCACGCGGGTGTGGCTGGCGGGCACCGTGATCTCGCTCACCGCCCCCGCGGTGTGGGCGCTGGCCGCCGGCACGACGCAGTCGTCGCCGCCGGCCAGCGAGTGGTGCGCCACGCCCACCACGGCATGCGTCGTCACCCAGCACGGCGGCCGGAGCCGCTCCACCGCCTGCAGGATCGACGAGCTCGGCCGCAGCAGGTCGACCGACGTCGGCAGGCGGCGCTCGTAGTCGGGATGGAAGGCGCCCGGGTTGAGCCGCACCGCCTCCGCGTGGATCGCCTCCATTTCCGGCGGCTGCCGGACCGTCAGCGACGCCAGCCGCCCCACGCCCAGCGCCGCCAGCCCCGAGCCCCGGTGCGGGGTGGCGATGAACACGACACGCTTCACAAACGGCAGCGGATGAAAGAAATACCCCGGCGCGACCAGCCGCCGCGTCTCCGGCCGGAGGCGGATCTCCGCGAACGGCACGTCGGCGATCGCATCCCACAGGGCCGTGCCCGGCTCGACGACCTGCAGCTTCGCATGCAGCCCGCCCATGCTGTGGCCCACGAGCACCAACCTGCCGAGGGCCGGATCACGCCCCTGCGGATCGGCCGCGCGGACGGCCGCCTGGAGCTCCCGGCGGAGCACCGCCGACACCTGCAGGAACGACCCGCCCGTGGGATAGTGAAACACCCAGGGCTCGAACCGCCGGTGAAACACCGGCCAGGCCCGCAGTTCGTTGAGCATGTCGAACCACGTGCCCTCGTCGCTGGCCAGGCCGTGGATGAAGACGACCGGGATGCGGCCGGGGCGATGGGGTTCCAGGATCTCCAGCCGGGGCTGCGTGTCGCCGCGGCCGAACGGCTGGATGAAGCCCTCGATGCCATCGGTCTTCGGCATCCCGGCGAGCATGTCGAGGAGCGGAGCCGTGAGATCGGCGGCGAGATGCGGTTTGGCGGGACCGATGTGGACGGCCGCGATCTCGACGGGATTCGCCAGGTCGAGCACCGCCGCGGCGTGATCGCGATACACCGGCCCGGCGAAGGTCTGCAGGAAGTTCTCCGCGCCCGGCATCCGGAACCGCAGCACCGCCGTCGCCGCGAGCGACTGCCGCTGTGGGGCGAACTGCCGCAGGGGATCATCCGCGCGGTTCGCCGCCACCCGCACGACCACGGGAAGGCCGAAGCCGGGCCGCACGTGCCGGCGCATGATCCGTGCGTCGTCCGCCTGGCCCTGGGGCTCGATCGAGGCGATCATCCCGGGCTCGATCGGCAAGGCCTTCGGCTGCCAGGGCACGAGCACGGGCTTGGTCGCCGTGCCGATCCACAGGCCCTCCGCCGTCAGCCGGCCATGACACCGGGCGGCTTCGAGCAGCCCGGCCAGCGAGTCGGCATACACCTCCGCCGCCTCGGCCAATACCTCGGCCGACTCCGGACACGTCCAGACGGCGTTCCATGCCTCCTCGCAGGAGACGTAGTAGCCGTCGACGGCCTGGCGGCGGTGCTGCCGCAGCATCTCGCACGACGCCTTGCCGTGCTCGCGGGCCCGCCGCAGGTGCCCTGCGGCGACCTGCCGGGGCGAGACGGGGGACGCCGTCTCCTGGGCTGCCAGGGCCCCGTCGCACCACAGCGCGACCGCCACCGTCGCAGCGAGCAGGAATCTCATGGCCCCGTCCCCCGCCGCCCTCATCGACCTGCCCGCCGGAAAGACCCTTTCATTCGGCATCACCCGACAGAGTTTTCCAGGCTTGTCCGACCCGGCGGCGGCAGACCTCACAAAATCCTCATGGTCTTCGTGTCTTCTCGGATCCGAAACGCGACGGAGGATGCCGACTCGCCGTCCACCGCCCCGGCCACTCCCGTCAGGATCAGCATCATGCCCGAGATGAACACCCGTCGCGTGCGGGGCTTCACGATGGTGGAACTGCTGACGACGATCGCCCTGCTCTCGATGCTCCTGGCGATCCTGCTCCCGGCCGTGCAGTCGGCCCGGGAGACCGCCCGCCGCTCACGGTGCGCGGGGAATCTGCGGCAGATCGGCCTGGCGTCGCTCCACTACCACGACGCCAAAAAGGCCCTGCCCCCCGGGCTCACTCAGGAACGCATCAACAGCGAACTCCAGGGGCATTCCGCGTTCTACTTCCTGCTGCCGTTCCTCGAGGAGCAGGGCGTCTTCGATCAAATGGACGCCCGGGTGCCCCGCAACAACGTCACCCCCGTGGCCGGCACCAAGGCCGCGGCGCCGCTGCCGATTCTCGTCTGCCCGAGCGACGTGTTCGCGGCCGGCAACCCGTACGAAGCGACCGACGGCAACCACTACGGCGTGACCAGTTACCGGGCCAACGGCGGCAGCCGTCCCGTCGCCGCCACGGAAGCGACGAATGACGGCACCTTCATGGCGACGGGCAGCCAGGCCCGCCGGGCCGCGACGGCGGCCCCCGGACAGGTCGTGCGGCTCGCGCACATCACCGACGGCGCCGCCAAGACGCTGCTGTTCGCCGAAACGTCCCATGCCGACGAAGGCTTCGACACGTTCTCCGCGATGGGCCTCAACGGTGGTCAGCCGATCGCCCATTGGTCGCGCTGGTATCCGGGGGGCGACGACGCCGGCCTCGGGCACGTGATGTGCGGCGCGTTCGCGCCCGTCAAATACGAAACGCCGTTCCGGCATGGCGAGCCCGGCGCCCCCGCCACACCCGGCGACTGGGCGGTGCATCAGGACCGCCGCCTTGGCGCCATCGGGAGCCAGCACCGGATGGGCGCCAACGGCGTGTTCGCCGACGGCAGCGTGCGGCTGCTCGAGGAGTCGATGGAGCAGGAGGTGCTCACGCTGATCTGTCGTCGTGCCGACGGCCAGCAGATCGCGAACCTGCCGTAACGGCCTGGCTGCGGGGTGCCGTCCTTCCGCCAACCGGCCAGCCTCGCGTGACGCCGGATCTCACCCGCGGTCCGCCGCGTGCTCTTCGGCGACCAGTTCCAGATCCGTCGCCAGATACTTCACCGTCGCCGATGGCGCGAGGTTGAAGAACACCCGCCCCTCGGTCATCCATCGGGTGCCGTCGTGGAGAAACTCGGCCGTGGCGGCCCGCACGTTCGAGACGGCCTCCACGTCCTCCATGCCGCCCCCCTCGATGGCCTCGAAGCTGACCTCGATCGCCACCAGCGCCTTGAGCCGGCGGGTGCGGCGGTCGCGGGCGTAGATCACGTCGTCGTCGAAATCGACGTCGGTCCACCGCAGCCCGCGCGGCTTGCCCGTGGCCGACGCCCGCTCGATGAACCGCGCCTCGAGGAGTTCCCGCTGGCGGTGGAAGTCACGCTGGGCCCGGGCGAGCTTCTCGGCGGCGCGGGCGGCCCGCAGCGGCCGGGTGGCCATGGCGATCGCCACGCCGGCCACGACGGCGATGGTGAACGTGGCGATGAGCTGGACGAGATCGACCACGTGATGGCTCCGCGAGTGACGGCCACACGCCCTGGCAGACTGTACCAAGTCTGCCCGGGCAAGGATGCGAGGAATGCAGACCGGGGAAACCCTCGGCGTTTCCACCGGTCGGCCACGTGGACAAAGGCCATGGAAGGCTTTGCCCACGCCCACGTCAGTGTACGAGCCGGCGGGGAACCGGCAAAAGATGGCCGCCGCCGCGGCTACACTGCGGCCTGTTTTTCCCGGAGGACAGCATGCGAAAGTCGAGCCGTGAGTCGGACGGAACGCCGGTGGGCGCCCACCAGTCGATCGCCGGCGGATTCGTCAAGGCCGTGGAGCGAGCCGTGGAGACGGGCTGCGAGTGCCTGCAGATCTTCACCCGCAACATCAACCAGTGGAGCGTGTCGCCGATCGATCCGGCCGCGGCCGCCGCCTTCCGCGCGGCCGTGCGCGACGCGGGCCTGGCCTGTGTCGTCGCCCACGACTCCTACCTCATCAATCCTGCCGCCGCCGACGAGTCGCTCCGTGACAAGTCGATCGCCGGCCTGGTGACGGAACTGGAGCGGGCCGAGCAGCTCGGCATCCGCTGGGTCGTCGCCCATCCGGGCGCGGCGGGCGAGCAGCCGCTCGATCGTGCGCTGGCCCGCGCGGCCGACGGCATCGCCGCGGCGCTCGACCGCACGAGCGGGCTCGCGGCCGGCATCCTCGTCGAGACCACGGCGGGGCAGGGGTCGTGCCTCGGGGCGACGTTCGCGGAGATCGCCGCGATCCTCGACCGCATCGACGCCAAGGCGGCGCGGCGCAAGCGGGTCGGGGTGTGCCTCGACACCTGTCACGTGTTCGCCGCCGGCTACCCGCTCCATCCGCAGGCCGCCCTTGACGACACGCTCGCGGAGTTCGACCGTCTGATCGGCATGCGGCGTCTGAAATTGATCCACGCCAACGACTCGAAGCGTGACCGCGGCTCGCGGGTCGACCGGCACGAGGAGATCGGCAAGGGCAAGATCGGCCGGGCGGCGTTCGCGGCGATCATGGTTCACCCATTGCTGGCCGGAATCCCGTTCGTGCTGGAAACGCCGAAGGAGGGCCCTGACGGCAAGCCGACGCCGGCCAACGACCGCCGCAACCTCGCCCTCCTCCGCCGCCTCGCGGCGCGGTGAATCGACGGCAAGAAGCCCCGGGTGGAAACCCGGGGACTCCGGGCATGAAAACCACCCCGCCGTCCATGCCATGCGGCCCGGACCACAGTCTGCTCCCACGGTCACGCCTCGGGAGGAATCTCGCTGCCGTGTGGGTCAATGCCCGCCGCGCCCAGTTCGGCCTCGATCCGTTGCCGGACCGCGGCGCCGAGGTGATGCTCCACCCATTCCGCCGGCGGATGGAGGTGGTCCTTCGGCAGCTCGACGTGCCGTCCCAACCAGGCCTCCCAAAGGCGGTGCGACCGCACCACCATCTCCGCTTCCCGCCGCCCGCGGGGCGTGAGCCGCCAGCCCGCCGCCGTGCGCTCGATGTCGCCCGCGGCCCGCAGCCACAGCCCGGCCGCCCGCCCGCGCAGCGTGGCCGACGGCGTCGCCGCCGCGCCGCTCTCCTCGCCGCGCCACAGCGCCGCGAGCACGTCTTCGCACGCCACCCGCCAGCGGAAGCCCGCCGCGGCCAGCGCCCGGGCGACGATGCCGTCCTCCGGGGCGAGGAAGGCGGCGGCGAGATACTCGAGCCCGAGCACCACCGCGATCGCGCCCGCCTCGTTGACCGACCAGCGCCAGGCGGCGAGGTAGCCGAGGCAGGCGCCGACGATCGCCAGCAGCATCGCCACGAACGCCACGTGGTGCAGCCGGCGCACGAGCAGCTCGGCGGCGGCCGCGGGCACCACCAGGAGTGCCACCACGAGGATCGCGCCCACCGCCTGGAAGCTCGCCACCGTCGCCAGCGCCGTCGCGGCGAGCAGGCCGCCGGTCACCGCCGCCACGGGCAGGCCCGCGGCCCGCGCGGCCGCGGCGTCGAAGGCGGTGAACACCTGCAGCTTCCAGGTCGCCCAGGCGGCCGCGACGAGCAGGGACAGCACCAGGGCGGCGCCGATGAACGCCCGCGGCACGGGGAGGCCGGCGAGGTCGATCGTGTCGAAGGGCACGAACGTCAGGTCGCCGGCGAGGATGCAGGCGGCGTCGAGATGGGCTCCCCGGCCGGCCGCCGTGACCAGGGCGACGCCGAGGGCGAACATCGTCGTGAACACCACGCCGGCGCCCGCGTCCTCCGCCACGCCCCCGGCGGCCCGCAGCGCCTGCGTGAGCCACACGGTGACCAGTGCAGCGGCCAGCGCGCCGGCAAACACGGCCGGACCGCCGGGCCGGCCGCCCGCGAGCGCCGCGACCACGATCCCCGGCAGCACCGCGTGGGCGAGCGCGTCGCCGAACAGGCTCATGCGCCGGACGACCAGGAGCGTGCCCACGAGGCTGCAGGCGGCGGCGGTGACGGCGGCCGTCGCCAGCGCCCAGCCATGCAACGCCCACTCGCCAGCTTCCAGCGACGCCAGCGCGGCGGTCATGCCCCCTCCTGCCGCTGGCGCGGGGCCACGACCAGCGAGACCGCGAAGATCGTCGCCGCGGCGAGCACGACCAGCGGACCGGTCGCCAGGCCGGGGCGGGTGGCGCTGACGAGCGTGCCGACCACCGCGGCCACGAGGCCAAACAGCCCCGCCAGGATCAGCATCGCGGCCACGCGGTCGGTCCAGAGGCGGGCCGCCACCGGCGGGATCACCACCAGCGCCGTGACCAGCACCGCCCCCACGGCCGGCAGCCCGGCGACGACCATCGCCGCCACCAGCGCCGCCACCAGCGCGTCGATCCAGTCCACGGGCCAGCCGCCGGCCGCCGCGAACACCGCGTCGAAGGCCACGAGCGTGAGCTCCTTGAGCGCCGCCGCCACCACGAGCACGGCCGCCAGCGACACGCCCGCCAGGATGGCGGCGTCGCGAGCGGTGATCGCGGCCGCGTGCCCGAGCAGGAACTGCTCCAGCCCGGCGCTCCCCGCCAGGCCCCACCGCGGCAGCCCCGACACCAGCGCGATGCCCAGCCCGAACGACACGCCGATCACGATCCCGGTGGCCGCATCGTCCCGCGTGCGAGTGAACCGCCGGATGAGCACGAGCGTGCCGAGCGCGGCCAACGCCGCCACGAACGCCCCGGCCAGCAGCGTCGGCAGGTCGCGACGGCCGGTGGCAAGAAAGCAGCCGGCCACGCCCGCGAGCGTGGCATGCGCGGCCGCATCGCCCACCAGCGGCCGCTTCCGCAGCAGGGCGAGGCTGCCCACGACGCCCGCCGCGAATCCCACCGCCGCCACGCCGCCGGCGGCGACGAGGGTGTTGGGGGCGGTGATGGCGGACATCCACGTGGCCGTCATGGCGTGCGGCCCCGGGCCGCGACGGCGCGGCCGATCTCGTCGAGCACGTCGAGCTGGCCGGCGTAGGTCCGGCGCAGGTTTTCCGGCGTGAGCACGGCGGCGGTCGGCCCCGCGGCCACGAGCCGCCGATCGACCAGCGCGACGCGGTCGAACCACTCCGCCGCCGTCCGCAGGTCGTGGTGCACGACGACCACGAGGCTGCCGCCGGCCTCGAGGTCGGCGAGCACGCGGAAGATCTGCTCCTGCGACCGCACGTCCACGCCCGCCATCGGCTCGTCGAGGAGGTAGATCTCCGCCCGCTGCGCCAGCGCTCGAGCGAGGAACACCCGCTGCTGCTGCCCGCCGGAGAGCCGGCCGATCTGCCGGCCGGCGAGGTTCGCCAGGCCGACGCGGTCGAGGCACTCGCGGGCGAAGTCACGGTCTTTTCGGCCCGGTCGCCGAAACCAGCCGAGCCGGCCGTAGGTGCCCATCAGCACCACGTCCATCACGTTCACGGGAAAGTCCCAATCGACCGTCTCCCGCTGCGGCACGTAGCCGATCCGGCTGCGGACCTGGTCCAGCGGCAGCCCCAGGAACCGCACCGATCCGGCGACGATCGGCACCAGGCCCAACGCCGCCTTCAGCAGGCTGCTTTTGCCGGCGCCGTTGGGCCCGATCACGCCGAACAGGCACGGTTCCGTGATCGTGAGATCGACGTTCCAGAGGACGGGCTTTCCGCCGTAGGCGACGGTCAGATCGTGAAACTCGAGCAGCGGGGCCGCGGCGCGCGGGACAGAGGCCATGTCACCGGCCTCCGTCGCGTAGCGCCGCGACGATCGTCTCGACGTTCGCGGTCAGGGCCGCGGCCAGCGTCTCGGCGCCGCTGCCCGGCTCCCCCAGCGAATCGGAATACAGCCGCCCGCCGATGGCGACGGCCTGGCCGCGGGACCGCGCCCCCTCGATGAGTGCCGCCACGTTGCGGTCGGCCACGCTGGTCTCCACGAACACCGCCGGGATGCCGCGCGATACGAGCAGATCGACGAGCCGGTTCACGTCGTGCAGCCCGGCCTCGCTCTCGGTGCTCGTGCCCTGCACGCCGACCACCTCGATGCCATAGGCCCGGCCGAAATATCGAAACGCGTCATGCGCCGTGACCAGCACGCGGCGCTGCTGCGGGATCGTCGCGATCCGGCCGCGGACGTCGGCGTCGAGCGTCGCCAGCGTTGCGGCATGGGCCGCCGCCCGCCCGCGATACTCCGGCGCTCCCGCCGGGTCGATCCCGGCAAGCGCCTCGGCCACCAGCGGCGGGCAGAGACTCCACAGCCCGGCGTCGAACCAGACGTGCGGGTCGAAGAGGTCGTCGGTCACGGGCAGCAGCCGATCGCGGGGCAGCCTGTCTGCCACCGCCAGCACCGGCCGCCGCGTGCCGAGCCGCTCCAAGAGCGCGGCCAGGCGGCCTTCGAGCTGCAGGCCCGACGCCACGACGAGGTCGGCCCGCGCCAGGCGGTCGGCGTCGGCGGGCGTCGGCCGGTAGGAGTGCGGATCGATGCCCGGGGCCATGAGGCACTCGACCTCGACCCGGTCGCCCGCGACCTGGCGGACGAGATCCGCGACCACGGTCGTCGTGGCGAGCACCCGCGGCTTGCCGGCCGGCCGCGATGGCGGCTCCGGCGCCCGACAGCCGGCCATGGCGACCAGGACGGCCACGAGACGCGGGACGACTTTTTTTGAGAGTCCAAAAAACATTTTTTGATGCCTCAAAAATCATACGCTCCCGACCGGACAGCCCGCAATGTCCTTGCAAGCCGCACGGGCAGGGGGCATTTCCGGCCGTGAACCGCGCCGATCGACCGGCGTGTTGACCATTTCAAGCGGCATTCTTAAGGTCAGGAGATCCGGTTCGGCACTGGGAGGCGACGCCGTGGATTCAACCTACTTCAAGCGGTTTCGGATGGAGACCGAAGTCGGGCCCTTCCGGCCGCCACCAGACCTGCCGCCGGGCTACCGCTTCGTGCCGTGGAACGAGGCCGTGCTCGACGCCCACGCGCGGACGAAGTGGCGGGCGTTTCGCGACGAGATCGACGCCCTGGTGTTCCCCTGCCTCGGCGATGCCGAGGGCTGCCGCCGGCTGATGCGGGAGATCCGCAACAAGCCGGGCTTCCTGCCCGAGGCCACCTGGCTGATCGCCCGTGGGCAGGGCCCGGAGGAGATCCAGTGGTGCGGCACGATCCAGGGCGTGGCTGAACGCGGCGGCCTGGGCATGGTCCAGAACGTCGGCATCGTTCCTGGGCATCGGGGGCTGGGCCTGGGTGCGGCCCTCGTCCGGCAGGCGATCGCCGGGTTTCGCAGTTCCGGCCTGCGGGCTGCGGGCCTGGAGGTCACGGCGGAAAACTCGCGGGCCGTTCGCCTGTATCAGCGGCTCGGTTTCCGGCGGACGAAGACCGTGTACAAAGTGGTGGATTCCGCGGCGGCCGACACCGCCCTGGCGGAACCGGCACTTCTGTAGGCGGCAGGAACGTTGAAGCAGACTCTCTTTTCGGCGACGCTCGACAACGGGATCACGCTCCTCGGCGAGGAGTTGCCCGGCGTGGAGTCGGTGGCGATCGCGTTCCACGCCCCGGCTGGCGCCGTCCACGACGGACCGGGCCGCAGTGGCCTGGCGACGCTCGCCGGCGAGATGTGCCTCCGCGGCGCGGGCGGGCGGACCGGCCGCCAGATCGTCGAGGCCCTCGAGGCCGCGGGCGTCCAATGGTCCCAGGCCGTGTCGTCGAGCCACGCGAGCTTTTCCGGCGCCATGGTCGCGCGGCAATTGCCGGATGCGCTGCCGGTCTACGCCGACATCGTCCGCCGTCCGCGGCTGCCGGAGGATCAGCTGGAGGCGGCCCGGCAGATGGTGCTGCAGAACCTGGCCGGCATCGAGGACGATCCGGGCCATCGGGTCATGACCGCCCTGCGTGAGATGCACTTTCCCACGCCCTGGGGCACGCCTTCGGAGGGGCTCACGGCCGACGTGGAGCGGCTCGACGGCACCGCGGTCCGCGACTTCATCGCGGCACACGTCCGGCCCGCCGGCACGATCATCGCCGTCGCCGGCCGCATCGACTGGGACGACTTCGTGCGGCGGATCGAGGCCCTGTTCGGCGATTGGCGGGCGGGCGATGCGGAGGCCGTGACCACCGGCCCGCGCGGCCCGCGGCTGCGGCACGTGCCCCATGATTCGCAGCAGACGCACGTCGCCCTGGCCTGGTCGGCGCCGCCGTATCGCAGCGACGAGTCCTACGAGGCCACGGCAGCGCTGGCCATCCTCGGCGGCGGGTCGAGCTCGCGACTGTTCACCGAGGTGCGGGAGCGGCGCGGGCTGTGCTATAGCGTGTCGAGCGGCTACCAGACCCATCGCGACTTCGCCATGGCCCTCGGTTACGCCGGCACGACCGCGGCCCGCGCCCAGGAGACGCTCGACGTGATGCTCGCGGAGATCGACCGGCTGCCGGGCACGATCACCGCCGACGAGGTCGAGCGGGTGAAGGCGCGGGCGAAGAGCGGGCTGGTGATGCAGCAGGAGTCGAGCGCGGCCCGGGCCGGTGCCATCGCCCGGCAGTGGTATCACCTCGGCCACGTCCGCACACTCGCGGAGGAACTGGCCCGCTACGACCGACTGACCGTCGACTCCATCGAGGCCTGGCTGGCGGCCGGCCCGCCCCGCGACCTGACGGTCGTCTCGCTGGGCCGCGAGCCCCTGGAGGTGCCCCGTGCCCTTTCTGCATGAGCGGCTCGACAACGGCCTGGAGGTCGTGGCCGAGACGAGCCCCGCCGCCCTCTCGACGAGCGTCGGCTTCTTCGTGAAGACCGGATCGCGGGACGAGACCGATGCCCTGTGGGGCACGAGCCACTTCCTCGAACACATGGTGTTCAAGGGCACGCCCGACCTGCCGGGCGACGAGATCAACCGTCGGCTGGACCGCATGGGCGCCAGCGCCAATGCCTTCACCAGCGAGGAAGACACCGTCTACTACGCCATCGTCCTGCCGGAGCAGCAGCCGGAGGCGGTGGAACTGCTGGCGCGAATGATGCGGCCGGCGCTGCGGGAGGAGGATTTCGCCACCGAGAAGCTCGTCATCCTGGAGGAGATCCGGATGTACGACGATCAGCCGCCGTTCGGCGCCGACGAGCGGTGCCGGGCCGCGTTCTTCGGCGGTCATCCGCTGGCCCGCAGCGTGCTCGGCACCGTGGAGTCGATCCAGGCGCTGCCGGTCGAGGCGATGCGCGACTACCACCGCCGCCGCTACGCGCCGGGCAACATGGTCCTGGCCGCGACCGGGGCGGTCGATTTTCCGGCGCTGGTCGCCGCCGCCCGCCGGCTGTGCGGCGACTGGGAGCCGCAGCCCGCGGCCGAGCGGCTCGTGCCGGTGCCGGCGGCGGCCGCGTCGCAGGACTTGGTCGTGCGGCCGACCGCCGCGCTCGAATATGCCGTGCGGATGTCGGCCGGACCCGACGAGCGAAGTGCCGATCGGTTCGCCGCCAAGTTGCTGGCGACCGTGCTCGGCGACTCGTCCGGCAGCCGGCTCTATTGGGCCTTCGTCGATTCGGGCGTCGCGGAGCAGGCATCGCTGCACCACCATGAGTTTCTCGACGCCGGGCTGTTCGTCACGCAGTTGTCCTGCGACGCCGACGACACCGACGGCCTGTTGGACCGGATTCTGGAGATCTATGGCGACGCCGCGGCCGGCGGGATCACGGCCGCGGAGTTCGCCCAGGCCCGCAACAAGGTGGCCAGTCGGGTCGTCCTCTCCGGCGAGCGGCCCCGCCGCCGGCTCTTCGAGGTGGGGGGCGAATGGGCCCACGCCCAGGTCTATCGCTCGGTGGCCGATTCTCTGCGGATCGTGGAGTCGCTCACCCGCGACGACCTGCACCGCGTCGCTGCGACCTGGCCGCTCACCGGGCCGGCGGCGACCGTGCTGGCCGGTCCCCGGCCGGCCTGACGGCCGCGGGAACCATCGAAATCCGGCATCCTTCCGCCGCGGCCGCGGCCGGGTCATAATTTCGCGTCGGGCACGACGCCCTTCCTGCAGGTGCTGTTCATGATCGTGCTGTTCGCCGAAAACCGCTGGCTCATCGCCCTGCCGCCGATCTGGCTGCTGGGGGCCGGCGCCCTCGTGGCGGTCGTGGCGATCCTGGCCGGCTATGCCCTGCTGCGGGCCGTCGCGCCCCGGTCCGCGGCCGAGGCCCGTGCCAGCCTCCGCGACGGCTTCCTCGGCCCGCTGGCATGGCTGCTGCTGACGTTCTCCGCCATCGCCGTGGCCTTCGCGCCGCTGGTGCCCCTGGGGCAGGTCGGGCGGTCGCTGCAGCGGTTCCTCACGGCTGACAGCGGCACGCGGACGGTCGCGATCGAGCCCGGCGCGGCGCTGCAGGAGATCACGCTTCCCTTCCGTCCGCAGGAGCTGGCGCGGGTCGATCTCCAGGCCGCCGGCCGGCTCGTCGTGCGCACGCAGCAGCCGATCGAGGGGTTCGCGCTGTCGAAGGTGCCGGACGTGGAACTCGACCCAGGAACCCCCTGGACATGGAAGCGTGCCGAGGGGGCCACGAGCCCCTTCCTCGGTCAGCGGGCCACGCTCCAGGCGATCAACGCCTCCGACCGGCCGGTCGATCTCACGATCCGCTGGCGGCTGGTGCCGGAGTTTCCGCAGGCGGCCATCCTGCCCTGGACGGCGGCGGTGCTGGTCGCGTTGGCGGCCGTCTACGCCGCCTTCCGGCTCGGGGCCCGGCGGATGGCGGCGGTGGCGGCGGCCACCACGAAGGAGGCGATCGGCCAGCCGGTCTTCGCCGTGGCGCTGATCGCCGGCGTCGCGCTCCTCTTCGCCTTCATCGTCATTCCCTACAACACGTTCGGCGAGGACGTGAAGATGCTCAAGGACAGCGGCCTGACGCTGATCAAGGTCCTGGCGCTGCTGGTGGTGGTGTGGACGGCGAGCGTGGCCGTGGCCGACGAGATCGAGGGCCGCACGGCCCTGACGGTGCTCTCCAAGCCGCTCACCCGCTGGCAGTTCGTGATTGGAAAGTTCATCGGCCTCGCCCTCGTGGCCTTGCTGGTGTTCATGATCCTCGGCGGCGTGCTCCTGGCGACGACGAGCCTCAAGGTCGTGTACGACGCCCGCGAGGGGGCGAAGGTCGATCCGCTGTGGAGCGACTGTGCCGGCGAGATGATCACGGTCGTGCCGGGCCTGGTGCTCGCGCTGCTGGAGACGATCCTCCTGGCGGCGGTGAGTCTGGCCGTCTCGACGCGGCTGGGCATGGTGCCGAACCTGATCATCTGCTTCACCGTCTACGCGCTCGGCCATCTGGTGCCGATGATCGTGCAGTCGAGCGTCGGCAAGTTCGCGATCGTGCGGTTCGTCGGCAAGTTGTTCGCGACGCTCCTGCCGGTGCTGGAACACTTCACCATCGATGCGGCGGTGGCCGGCGGCGTGCCGGTGCCCTGGGGTTACCTCGCCTGGGCGGCCGTCTACGCCGGCCTCTACTCCGCCATCGCCCTGCTGGTCGCCCTCGTCCTCTTCCAGGACCGCGACCTGGCCTGACGGCCGCTACCGCACGAGGCCGGTGCGGGCGCCGATGCCCACCATGCTGGAACCGTCGGTGGCGGTGCCGGGCATCGACCACCAGCCGCCGTCCACGGACCGTGCCGCCTGGGCCTCCGCCTTGCCGTCGATGAAGAACGTCGCTCCGCGGCGCAGCCGCCGCTCCAGCCGCGGACCGACCTCGATCCCCAGCATGCCGCCCTCACTGCGTCGACCCAGCGTGGTCCGCAGCTCGAGCCGCTCACTGCCTTCCGGGCGATCGTTCGACAGGCCGATGCGGCCGACCCAATGCGACGGCCCCTCCGTGACGCGGTCCTGATCGGCACGCACGCCCGCCGCGACGTCGAACCGATCGATGCGGCTGCGGACTTCGGCCGCGATCGGCGACTGCAGATCCCGCTGGTTCGGGCCTTGCACCGACAGGCCGCGGAACTCCAGCCCCGGCAGAATCTGCTCCTCTTCTTCCGATGCGGGGCGCATCTCGCCGGCACGACGCAGCGCCGCGGCGATCGATCCCTCCCCCTCGAAACCGGCCAGCCCGAGCCCGGTGAACGCCTCGGCCGGCGGCGTCTGCCGCGGGGCATCCGCGGCCGGCGCCGCGCACGCTCCGGCACCGATCACGGCGGCGACGCAGGCGATCCGCATGAGGTCGTGCATGGTGCGGACTCCGGGCCGGGAATGGCGGCCCCTGCACAACTCTATCGACGTCGGGCCGGCCCCAACTTCCCCTGCGACCTTGCCGGTCGCGTGAGGCGGGACAGTTAGGCGGTCTTGCGACGCGGATAGAGCGGGATCGTGCCGGCGGCACGGCCCCCGGCGGTTTTTCCGAAGTGGGTCGTCTCGAGCGCCTCGAGCACCCGGGCGGCGATCTCGACGGCGGCGGCGCCGGCCGCGGCGGTCACCAGCGGCTGCCGCCGCGTGCGGACGGCGTCGAGGAAGTCGTCGTGCTCGCAGGCGATCGCATTGGCATCGGCGACCGGCACCGTCTCCAAGGGGAGAATGTCGGCGAAGAACCGTTCCTTCATGCCGCCGCGTTCGGCCAGCGGCACGGCGTCGGCCACGAACGAGCCGTCGCGGACCGCCGCCGAAGGCTCGATCACGTCCACGGTCTTGGCGTTGAAGTCGACCGACGCGATGCCCGACTCGGACCACATCGTCAGCCCGCGGCGGACGACCGGATTGATTCGCGAGGCGGACAGGTCGGCGACCAGCCCGGAGGCGAAGACGAGCCGCGCCCGGGCGGCGTCCTCGTGGCCGCCGGTGGCTACGATGCCCTGGGCCTCGACGCGTTCCAGCCGCCCGGGTTCGAGCGACAGCACGAGGTCGATGTCGTGGATCATGAGGTCGTGCACGACGCCCACGTCGAGCGAGCGGAAGGTGAAGGGGGCGAGCCGCGCCGACTCGATGACGACGGGCCGGCCCACGCGGGCCACGGCCGTCCGCCAGGCGGGATTGAACCGCTCGACGTGCCCCACCGCCACGACCCGCCCGTGCCGCCGGGCGGCGATCGAGATCGCGCGGGCCTCTTCCACGGCGGCGGCGATCGGCTTCTCGACGAGCAGATCGAGTCCGGCCTCGAGCAGGGGCAGCGACACCCCCGCATGGAGGCCCGTCGGCGCGGCGATGACGGCGGCATCGACGAGGCCGACCAGTTCCCGTGGCTCCGCCAGCGGTCGGCAGCCGTGCGCCGCCGCGACCCGGGCCCGCGACTCGGCCACCGGATCGACGACGGCGACCAGTTCAGCATCCTGCCGCGCGGCCAAAAGCCGGGCATGGATCGCCCCCAGGTGCCCGCATCCCACCACCGCGACGCGTGTCCGACTCATGCCGCCCTCCGACGTTCCCTGGCCCGGCCATGCCGGCCGCCCTGCTGCAGGGCGAGAAACTCCAACAACTGATCGACGTGCGGCCCGAGCATCCCCTGCTGCCGCAGAATCTCCCGCGCGGCCTCGAGCCCGACCCGCGCCCGGTAGAGGAGCCGGTGGGCCTCCGTCACCGCGTCGATGGCGGTGCGGTCGAAGCCGCCGCGCCGCAGGGCGACGACGTTGATGCATCGCGGCCGGGCCGGTGAGCCCTCGCAGAGCATGAACGGCGGCACGTCGTGCAGCACCCGGGAGAGGCCGGCCACGAACGACCAGCCGCCGATGGTCACCCAGTGGTGCACGGCGACCGCGCCGGAGAGCGACGCCCGCGACTGCACCCGCACGTGGCCGCCGAGCAGCGTGCCATTGGCGATGATCACGTGGTCGCCGATCCGGCAGTCGTGGGCGACGTGGCAGCAGGCCATGAGGAAGTTCGCATTCCCGATCGACGTCACGCCGTCCTCCTTCTCGGAGGCCCGGTTGATCGTCACCCCCTCGCGGATCACGTTGTCGTCGCCGATCTCGACCCGCGTGGCGGTGCCGCGATAGCTCACATCCTGCGGCTCGCCGCCGATCACGCAATTCGGATAGATGCGGTTCCGCGCGCCGATCGTCACCGCGCCCATGATCGTCACGCCGTTGTCGAGCACGGTGTCGCGGCCGATGACCGCGGCGGCCGAGATCACGCACCACGGCCCGATGCGGACCCCCGCGGCCAGCCGCGCGCCCGGCTCCACGACCGCCGTCGGATGCACGATCGCCGGCTCGCCCGCGATGGAGAGCGTGCCTGGATCGGGCGGCTGGCGCTCGAGGCCGTGGGCCACGGGTGATTCAGGCCGAAGCCCGCCTCCGTGCGGCCGCCCGGTCACCGTCGGCCGCCAGGACCGCCGCCGCCAAGGCGGCGTTGAGCCGATGCCCGCTCCGCGCCGCCCGCACATGCGCGTGAATCGGCCGGCCCGTGAGTGCGAGGTCGCCGACGAGATCGAGCACCTTGTGCCGCACGCACTCGTCGGGCCAGCGCAGCGGGTTGTCGATCGGTCCATCGGGACCGAAGACCAGCAGGTCTTGTCGCGTGACCGTCAGCCCGAGCCCCGCAGCCCGGAGCTTCTCGGCGTCGGCGACCGAGATGAACGTTCGTGCCGCGGCCAGTTCCGCACGGTAATTCTCCGGCGTGATCCGCAGGGCGAGCGTCTGCCGGCCGATCGGCCCGGGGCCGTAATCAAGCTCATAGTCGACCGACAGTCCGGCAAACCGCGGCGGCTCGGCCACGACCCACGCAGGGCCGTCGGCCAGCCGGATCGGCCGCTCCACGATCAGCGGGTCGATCGGCGCGGCGAGATCCTCGCAGCCGGCCTCCTCGATCGCTTCGACGAAAGCCAGCGCCGAACCGTCGAGTCCCGGCATCTCCTCGGCCGACACCCGCACGACGCAGCAGTCGACCCCCAGCCCCGCCAGAGCGCTCAGGCAGTGCTCCACCATCTGCACCTGCGCGCCGCCGAACGCGATGGTGGTGCGATTCACGGCATCGACCCGGTTTTCAACGAGTCCGGCGATCCGCACCGGCACCGGCCGGTCGCCGCGCACGAAGACCACACCGGCCCCGGCGGTGGCCGGCAGGAGCTCGACGTGATTGCGGCAGCCGGTCCAGTAGCCCGTGCCGGACACGACCACCGGGCGACGGATCGTTCGCTGCGACCTGGGGCGCATGACACTCGGGAAAGGGTGAAGAGAGAACGGGCCCGGCGGCCCCGCACGGGGGCTGCCGGGCACCGCCGAAAAAACCGCACATCAGCGCCGGGGCTGCCCGGCCTGCGGCTGGGTGGCGACACTGGCGCCGTTGAGCATCTTGAGGACGTCCGGCGTGATGTCGATCTGGGGATCGTAGTACACGATCGGCTTGGTGATGCTGCCGAGGATCCGGTTGCGATCGCTGGCGTCGACCGGATCGCCGTCGAAGCGGTGCACGACGGCGATGCCGTGATCGCGGGCGAACTGGCTGACGGCCCGCTCGATTTCGCTGTACACCTGCAGGTAGACCTTGGCCTCACGATCCATGAAGTCCTTCTTCTGGAGTTGGGCATTGACGCTGAAGTCACCCTGGGCCTTGGCCACCTCGCCCTCGAACTTCCGGTATTCCGGAGTGCCGGGGTTGTAGCCCTTGAGCTGGTCCATGAGGCCCTTGATCCGCTCCTGCTCCGCCTTGAGCCCGTTCTCGGCGGCCATCACCTGATCCTTCATCCTGTCCATCTCGGCCTTGAACCGGGCATGGTTCTTGAAGATGTAGCCCACGTCCACGACGGCCACGTGGGCGGCCGGCACGGCCGACCGGGGGGGCTGGGCTGCGGCGGGAGCCGGCTGGACCGGACGGACAGGAACCTGCGCGAACGCGGAACTCTGCACGAGGGCCACGGCGGCCGCGAGCGTGAACGCTGTCAGTTGCCTCTTCACGAAATGCACTCCTTGCTGGCGGAACGGCGCCGGATCCGCGTGGTCGACGGCCGTCCGTGGCCGCCGCGAACCCGAAAGCGGCGGGATGATGGCGATCCCCGCGGTCCGGCTCAAGCCCAACTTTTCTGCCGGAAAAAAGCCGCCGATGCCCTGCCCGTGGCGCACGCCACCATCAGGCGGTCACCGCGGCTGACCGAGCACGACCTCAAGGGTGACTTCCTGGCCGTCGCGTTTCACGACCACGGGCACCTTCTCGCCCCCCTTGTGCTTCCGCAACGCACTGTCGAAATCCTCGAGGGCGGTGATGGCGCTTGCCCCGATCCGCACGATCAGGTCGCCCCCGCGCAGCCCGCCCTGGGCGGCCGGCGAATCCTTGGCGACTCCCGAGATCGCGTAGCCGCCACCCGGCTTCCCGAAGTCGGGGATGCTGCCGAAGTAGGGGCGGTCGCCGCCGCCGCGGGCGAACATCTTCGAGGCCACCTCGACGTAGGCGGGCCGCTCCGGGGCGGTGGCCAGTTCACGAACGATGTCGGCGACGAGCGCGGCCAGCCGCACCATGCCGTCGTAGTTGATCTTGTCGGCCGTGTCGCTGGGGCGGTGGTAGTCGGCATGCGAGCCGGTGAACAGGTGCAGCACGGGCACCTTCTTGGCGTAGAAGCTGGCGTGGTCGCTGGGTCCGAAGCCGCCCGGCTCCTTCGCGGCCGTGAAGCGGTGCTGACCGAGGAGCCGGTCCACCAGGGCGTCGAGGCCGGTGCCGGTGCCGGTGCCATGCATGACCAACTTGTCGCCGTCGAGCCGGCCTACCATGTCGAGATTCACCATGGCCACCGTGTCACCCAGCGGCACGAGCGGATTGGCGGTGTAGTGGCCGCTGCCGAGCAGGCCGCGCTCCTCGCCCGAGAAGGCCACGAACAGAATCCGCCGGGGCAGCGGCCCCGCGGCGGCCAGCTGCCGGGCGACCTCGACGAGCAGGGCCGTGCCGCTGGCATTGTCGTCGGCGCCGTGATGCACGGCCCGCTTCCCGGGCTCAGTCGAATTGGCCCCGCCGTAGCCGATGTGGTCGTAGTGGGCCCCGAGCACGACCGTCTCGGCGGCAGGGATCGCGGGCCGACCTTCCGCGGCCGGCGCACCGCGGCCCGGCAGCACGGCGAACACGTTCCGGCCCTGGGTTTCGACTCGCTCGATGGCCGTCCGACCGCGGATCCGCCAGCCTTCGAGCGGCTTGCTCGCCGGCGCGAGTGATTCGTCGATCGACTTTTGGATCTCGCCGAGGCCGCGGCCGAGGCTGCGGCGGACCACGTCATCGACGACCGAACGGCGGATCTGGAGCACCGGCAGGGTGCGTTTCTCCGAGCCTTCGCCGGCCCGCGTGAAGGCCATCAGGGCGTTGCCGTCGGCGTCGGCGTCGTTGCAGAACACCAGGCCGCCGACCTCGTGCTCCGAGGCGTTGGCGACCTTCCGGGCGAGCGCGGCGTGCTGCGAGGCCTGGTTGCCGTTGAACACGCTGTGCGGGTCGTCCTTCTGCGGCTCCTGCCGCAGGACGATCGCCGCCCACCCCTTGACGCCGCCCGGAGTGGCGGCGAGCGGCGCGTAGTCGTCGTATTTCTCGGCGGGCGCGGTGATCCCGTAGCCGGCGAACGCCAGCGGCAGGTCGAACGCCCCCGATCCGCCCGCCGCGAGCGGCGTGAAGTCGCGTCCCAGTTCGAGCCGCGTGATCACCGGCTGGCCGTCGGGTCCCGGCGGCCCCACGATCTCGGCCACGTTCTCCGCGGCCGGCCCGAGTTTCGCGTCGAGCGTCATCGCAAACTGCTGAAACGCCGCGGCCTCGTCCGCCGGCGGCCGCACGCCGATCGCGGCAAACTGCTCGGCGACCCACTCGGCGGCCGCATCGATGCCCGGGGTGCCGGGCCCGCGTCCCTCACGCTCCGGAGCGGCGAGCCACTCCACCGCCTGCCGCAGCCGCTCGCGTCGGCCGGCCACCGCTCCCTCGTCGGCCCCGGCCCAGCCCACCACGAGGGCGGTCACCACACCGCCCCCCACCAGCCTCACCGACCACCAGCAGATTCGAGAGGAAAACACGGCGGACTCCTTGCGCGACTTCGAGGCCCGAACGCTCCAACCCTTTGATTCTAGCTATCCGTGGAAAAAGCCCTCCATGGCCTTTTTCCACTTGGTCGACCGCAGGAAACGCCGAGGGTTTTCTGGGTCGACGGCCATCGCATCCTGCTCGGCCAGTCTTGTTCCACAGTCTGCTAGCACACCGTGGAACCGCTTACCACATCTTTTCGAGGCAGGCTCGGGAGTCGGCGTGAGGATGCGGACTGCCTGGGCCGAGGCACGCAAGGCCCAGGCACGGACCTTCGCCAGCGACGCAACTCATGCCGCTCCCGAGCCGGGTTGGGCGAATGCGACACCGGCTTCCAGTCGACCGGTGTCTGTGCGACAATTTGGCGTCCGCGAACCCCAGGAAAACCCGCATCGTGGCCGCCCTCTTCGTCATCCAAGGCCGCAACAAGGGCGCGCGGTTCGACCTCGCGGGCCAGCCGCTGGCCGTGACGATCGGCCGGGAGTCGGGCAACTTCATCCAGCTGGAGGACCACGAGGTCTCCCGGCGGCACGCCGAAATCCGCCGCGTCGGCGAGACGCTGGTGCTGGGCGACCTGAAGAGCTCCAACGGCACGTTCGTCAACGATCGCAAGGTGGAGCGGGCCGAGCTCGCCAGCGGCGACCGGATCCGCATCGGGCGGACGGTGCTCGTCTATGCGAGGGACCACGACGACGAGCAGGCGATCGGGCTGGTGGACGTCGTGGGGGGCGAAGCCGGCGGCGACGGCTCGCGGATCATCCGCACGATGCGGGAGGAGGATTCGATCGCCCGCGCCGCCCCCGAGGACGGCCAGAGCCGCTGGCTGGCCCGGGCCCGCAGCAACGTGCAGGTGATGTACCGCACGTCGCTGGCGGTGAGCCACACGCTCGACATCGACGAGCTGCTGGGGCGGGTGCTGCAACTGGTCTTCGAGTGGGTCGAGGCCGACCGGGGCTGCATCATGCTCCTCAACCCCGAGACCAAGGAGCTCAAGACCAAGGCCCGCCGCGACCGCCGCGAGGGAGAAACCGGATCGATGGTGATCAGCCGCACGATCCTCGATTACGTGCTCTCCAATCGCGAGGGCGTGCTGACGAGCGACGCCCAGGACGACGACCGCTTCGCCTCCGGCAACAGCGTGGTCCGGACCGGAGTCCGCGAGGCGATCTGCGTGCCGCTGCAGGGCCGCTACGACATCGTGGGCGTGATCTACGTGGACACGACGACACCGCTGGCCGAGGCGGTGGAGTCGAGGCAGCGGCGGTTTGGCGACGACCACCTCAAGCTCATGATCGCGATCGCCCACCAGGCGGCCCTGGCCGTCGAGGACACGACCTACTACTCGGCGATGGTCCAGGCGGAGCGGCTGGCGGCCATCGGCCAGACCATCGCCACGCTCTCGCACCACATCAAGAACATCCTCCAGGGCATCCGCGGGGGCAGCTACCTCGTCGACATGGGCCTGGAAGGCGACGACCTGGCGATGGTCCGCAAGGGCTGGGACATCGTCAGCCGGAACCAAAACAAGATCTCCTCGCTGGTGATGGACATGCTCTCCTTTGGCAAGGAGCGGGAGCCCGACCCCGTGCCCAGCGATCTGGCGGCCTTGATCGCGGAGATCATCGAGACGGTGCACCAGCGGGCCGATGAACTGGGGGCGACGATCGGCTGGCAGCCGCCCGCCGGCATGCCGGCGCTGCTCTTCGATCCGGAGGGGATCTCCCGCGCGGTCCTCAACGTGGTCACCAACGCCCTCGACGCCGTGGAGGGCCGGCCGGATCCGACGATCTCGATCGAGGCCGGCATCGACCGTGCGGTCGGCATGGTGCGGATCGTGGTCACCGACAACGGCGCCGGCATGTCGCCCGAAACGCTGGGGCAGATCTTCAACGTCTTCGTGTCGACGAAGGGGGCCCAGGGCACGGGCCTGGGACTCGCCGTGAGCCGCAAGATTCTCCGTGAGCACGGCGGCGACATCCGGGCCACGAGCCGCCCGGCCGCGGGCAGCACGTTCGTGATGGAGTTTCCGGCGCGGTTCCCCGCGATCGAGCCCCTGAACGCGGCGGCATCCGCGGCGCCCGGCTCCACGAGCGGCGCGGCCTCATGACCGCCGCCCTGTCGCATCCGGCCCCGCTGCCGATCTCGGCGGTGCTCATCACGCGCGACGCCGAGTGGCACCTCGCGGCGGTCCTCGCCGCCTGCGACTTCTGTGCCGAGCGGCTGGTGCTCGACTCGGGCTCGACCGACGGCACGGAAGCGATCGCCCGCCAGGCGGGCGCGCGGTTCGAGCGGCAGGATTTTCTCGGCTACGGACCGCAGAAGCGCCACGCGGTGGCACTCGCCCGGCACGACTGGATCCTGGCGATCGACGCCGACGAGGTGCTGGACGATGAGGCGCGACGGGCGATCGCGGAGCTCGACCTGTCCGACTCGGCCGCCTGCTGGCAGTTTCATCGCCGCACGTTCATCGGCCGCCGCGAGATCCGTCACGGCCCCTGGCGGCGGGACCGCGTCCTGCGGCTGTTCAACCGCACGACCGCGGCCTTCAAGCCGCTGGCGGTGCATGAGGAGGTCGCGGCATCGCGGCCTCCCGTCCTGCTGCCGGGATCGATCCTGCATTACAGCTACGCCAGCCTGCCGGACGTGATCGCCCGGTCGCTGCGCTACGCGCCGCTCAAGGCGGAGGTGATGCGACGCAAGGGGCAGCGGCCCGCGATCTGGTCGCTGCCCCTCCGCGGCGCGGCGGCTTTCTTCCGCAGCTACGTCGCCGCGGGCGGCTGGCGGGACGGCGCCGCGGGGTTCGTGATCGCGGTGGCCCGCGTCATCGACTCCACGCTGCCCCGCGCCTTGCTGCTCTTCGAGGAACAGCCCTGATCGGCGCGGGGCTCGGGGCGGAACGCCTGCCCGGTGGCCATGGGATGCGGTTTCGATCCGGGGATTCGCGTGCCGCCGTGCGGCATGGAAGACGGGGTGGTTTTCATGCCCGGAGTCCCCGGGTTTCCACCCGGGGCTTCTTGGGTTCACGCGGTCACAAGAAGCCCCCGGCGGAAGCCGGGGGACACGGCGGTCAGAGACCGCCGCTACAGCCGCGCGGTCCGCAGTGCGGCGAGCGTCCGCTCCATGTCGGCCGGCAGCGCGGCGGCGAACTCCGTCCGTGTGCCCGACGCCGGATGGTCGAGGACGAGCCGGGCCGCGTGCAGCGCCTGCCGCGCGAGCAACGGGCCGCCGGCCAGTGGGTGGTCCGCCGACATCCCGAAAAAGCCCGGCTCGATCACCGTGCGGCCACTGTACAGGCCGTCGCACAGCACCGGGCATCCGATCGCCGCCAGGTGCACGCGGATCTGGTGCGTGCGGCCCGTCTTCGGTGTGACTCGTACCAGCGCCGCCCCGGGAAACCGCTCCACCACTTCGAACCGCGTCACCGCCTCGCGGCTCGTGGCGTGGTCGCGGCGGACGGCCATCTTCTCCCGCTGGTAGGGATGGATGCCGATCGGGAGGTTGATCTCGTCGCGATCGAACTGCGGCTGGCCCTGGGTGATCGCCAGGTAGGTCTTCTCCACCGTGCGCCGCTCGAACTGCCGGGCCAACGCGTGATGCACCTCCTCGGTGCGGGCGACCACGATCACGCCGCTGGTGTCGCGGTCGAGCCGATGCACGATCCCCGGCCGCACCGGACCACCCGCCTGCGACAGACCTCCGCCCGACCGCTCCAGGTGCCACTTGAGGGCGCCGGCGAGCGTGCCCTTCCAGTTGCCCTTGGCCGGATGCACGACCATTCCCGCCGGCTTGTTCACGGCCGCGAGCCAGTCGTCGAGATGGAGAAACTCCAGCGGGATCTCTTCGGCCTCCGGCCCGGCCCGGGGCGGCTCGGGCACGACGAAGCGGACGACGCTGCCCGACTTCAATTTCACGGCGGCCCGCGCGGTGAGCCCATCGACGCGGACGGCGCCCTTCTCGATGGCCCGGGCGAGGAACGACCGGCTCCGCGCGGGGAACGCCCGGGCCAGGAACACGTCGACCCGCGCCCCGGCCGCGTCGGCATCGACGGGCAGGCAGACTTCGGTGCCGGGGGCGGCGTCCGCTACCGCCGCGACGGGAACCGGCGGGTCACTTGCCGGCCGACGGGGCGGCGGGCTCGGCGGCGTTGGCGGCGGGGGCTGCATCGGCGGATGGATCAGCGGAGGTCGCGGCCTTGCCGCCTTCCGCGGGAGCCGCGGGCGGGGCGGGCTTCTGGGCCGCGAACCAATCGTACCACTGCCGCGTGGCATCGCGGGAAACAGCAGCCACGCGGGATGCTGCCAGGCTTGCCGCCGCACTGCCCGGGTGGTCGGCGAGCACCGCCTCGTAGCCCTTTCGGGCCTCGTCGAGGTTGCCGAGCGCCTCGTTTGCCTTGGCCAAGCCAAACACCGTCCGCTCCGCGAGCATGCCGGTCGGCCCGGCGGCGAGCAGCTGGCGATAGCGGCCGACCGCATCCTCGACGCGCTCCAGGCCGCGGGTGCGATCGGTGAACAACAGGTCGCATCCCTGGGAGAGGGCGGAGTCGGCGAGCACGAGTTGGGCCCAGCCCGCCGCCGGCGTATCGGCGTGTTGCCGAACGACGGCCTCGAGTCCGGCGGCGTCGCCGCCGGAGAGCGCGGCGATGCATGTCTCCCAGCTGCGGGCCTTGGCGGCCGACTGCTGCGACGCGATCAGCGTCCAGGCGGCGAGGGCCGCGAACAGCAGCCCGATGGCGGTGACGATCGTGCGCAGATGCGGCCGGATCCGGTCCACGAGCTGCAGCGTGCTGCCGGCCAGATCGTTCTCTTCGAGTTCATGCCGCCGATCCGAGTCCATCCTGCCGTCTCCTGTGTGCGAAGCGAAAATAGAGACTTCCGGGCGCGGGGCGTCAAGGTGATTCACGGGCCGCAGGCTCCCGCGGTTCGAGGCGTGTGCTACATTCGGCCGCCATGACCGCGCCCAGCGCCGAAACACCTGCGTCCGCCCCCCAGCGGCCCCCGGTGCGCACCGGCGTGCCGGGGCTCAATGCGGCCCAGTCCGAGGCCGTGCTCGCGGCCCCCGGCCCGCTGCTCGTGCTCGCCGGCGCCGGCACGGGCAAGACGCGGGTGGTGATCACACGGATCGCCCATCTGGTCCGCAAGGGCGCCCGGCCGTCGCGGATCCTGGCCGTGACGTTCACCAACAAGGCCGCGCGGGAGATGCTGGCCCGGGCCGCGGCGCAGCTCGGCCGCAAGCTCGACGAGAAGCCGGAGATCTCCACGATCCACTCGCTGTGCGTGCGGATCCTGCGGCGGAACGCCGCGAAGCTCGGCCTGCCGGAGCGGTTCGCGATCGTGGATCGAGGCGAGCAGGAAGCGTCCGCCCGCACGGCCCTCAAGGAGCTGCGGGTGCCCGACACCGTGCTCCGCCCCGGCGACCTGCTCGACCGCATCAGCCGCTGGAAGAGCCGGGCGATCCGACCCGACGCCGCGCTCGACACCGTCTCCGGCGACGCCGACGACTCGTGGACGCTCGCCGCCGCCGGCTACCGCCGCTACCAGAACGCGATGCGCACCGCCGGGGCCGTGGACTTCGACGACCTGCTGCTGCTGGTGGACGAACTGTTCTCGACCGACGAGCAGGCCCGCCGCGACGAGGCCGGGCGGTTCGACCACCTGCTGATCGACGAGTACCAAGACACCAGCGCCATCCAGGAACGGATCCTCACGGCGCTGGCCCGCGACCACAAGAGCCTGTGCGTGGTGGGGGACGACGACCAGTCGATCTATTCCTGGCGGGGCGCGGAGGTGTCGCACATCCTCGACTTCGCCCGCCGCTGGCCGGGCGCACGGATCGTGAAGCTCGAGGAAAACTACCGCTCCACGCCGGAGATCATCCGCGCGGCCAACCTGCTCATCGAAAGGAACGCGCGGCGGCACGGCAAGACGCTCGTCGCCAATCTGCCGCCGGGCGCGCCGCCGGCCGTGCTCCAGGCCCAGGACGAGATCGACGAGTCGCGCCGGGTCGTGAGCGATCTCGAGAGCCTCCTCAAGGAGGGACGGGTGGATCCGACGGAGGCCGTGATCCTCGTGCGCACCGGCGAGCAGACGCGGGCCTTCGAGCAGGAATTGCGGCGGCGGCAGATTCCCTACGAGCTCGTCGGCAGCCGCTCCTTCTTCGACCGCCGCGAGGTCAAGGACGTGATGGCCTTCCTCCGGGTGCTTGTCGATCCCGACGACGACCTCGCCCTGTCGCGGATCGCCAACGTGCCGCCCCGCGGGCTCTCCGCGCAGGCCGTGCAGGGGGCGCGGAATCGGGCCCAGGAGCAGGGCCACAGCCTGTGGCACGAACTCCGCGCCACCCGCGACGCGGGCAAGCTCTCGGCGGCGGCGGCAGGTGGCGTGGCGGCGCTCGAACGGCTCGTCGCCCTGCGCCAGGCGGCGGCACCGGTCGAGCCGGGGCAGACGCGGGCCGGCGCGGTGCTCCGCGGGCTGCTGACGGCGGCCGGCTACCAGCCCTACCTCGGCAAGGAATACGAGGACGACCCCAACGAGGCGCTGCAACGCTGGGACTGCTGCGAGGAGGTGGCCAACGCCCTCGACCAGCACGAGCGGGCGCACGGGGCGGGCAAGGAACTGGCCGCTGTCGTGCGCGGCTTTCTCGACGACTTCGTGCTCCAGGTCGAGGAGGACAACCGCTTTCAGGACGACAAGCCCAAGGCGGGCGCGGTGCGGCTGATGACGCTCCATGCGGCGAAGGGTTTGGAGTTCGACTGCGTGTGGATGGTGGGCATGGAGGAGGGCCTGCTGCCGCATCGCCGATCGATCGACGACGGCCTGCAGGCGCTCGACGAGGAGCGGCGGCTGTGCTACGTGGGCGTGACGCGGGCCAAGCGCCGGCTCGTGCTTTCGCTCTGCCTCACGCGGTCGAAGTGGGGCAAGAGCAAGCCCTCGAAGCCGAGCCGGTTTCTCTACGAGCTCACGGGCCAGGCGGAGAAGTTCAGCGCCGAGCCGGCGCAGCCCGCCCCCGGCCCGGCCGGCCGCGGCCGCCCCGCGAACCGCGGCCGCTGACGGTTTTGGAGCGACGGGGGCTGCCCGTCGTCCCCGGCTGCCTGGAAGCCCGAAGCGCAAGCTGAGGGAATATGGGGCGATCCACCGGAAACCGATCTCAATTCCCTCGGCTCACGCCTCGGGCTTCAAGGGCACGGAGGCTGACGCACCCTCAGCCGTGCCTCGCTCCGCTGACCGCTAGCGCTAGGCTAGCCCGCCAGCACGTCGGGCAGCATCGCGGCGAGCCGCATGACGCCGCTGCCGCCCCGGGCGATCGCGGCGTAGGTGTCCACCAGCCCACGGGCCAGCCGATCGCCGCGGGAATGCCACGGGAACCAGGCGGGCGCGGGCCAGGCGGCGAGCGGCGCCGCGACGATCGTGTTGTGCACCAGCGGCAGGAGCAGCGGGTCGTGCACGCGACCGATGCCGCTGCGCGGATCGGCGAGCGTCGCGCCCGGATACCCACCCCAGGGCACGCTGGCGAACGAGTAGGCCAGCGCCGACCAGGTGTTGCGGGCCACGACGCCGTATTCGAGATGCTCGACGAGCGCGGTCACACGCCGCTCGTCGTGCGCCGCCAGGCCGGCAGGTGAAGTGACGCTCGCGGCCAGGCTGCCCGGCAGCATGCGGGCGAAGGCCGCGGCCCGGCCACAGAAGGCGTCGAGCGAATCGGCGCCGAGCGGCACCTCGACCGCCACGGGCCCGAACCATTCCCGCTCCAGCCACCGCGGCTCGCGGGCCGGATCGACGCCACTGCGAAACGTCCACGGCAACCTGCCGTCCGCAGGCGCCGCGGTGCCGGTGACCTTTTCCCAGGCCGCGGTCGCGCCCGGATACCAGGCCGGCCGCGGCGGCAGCCCGGCGAGCCGCCGCTGCACGAGCCCGAGAAACTCGTCCCGCTGGTCCCACGTGTGGCAGGTGACCACGCACTTCGTGGCGATGCAGTTGAAGGACGTGTTGTTGGCGATCGACGCGGCCACCGCGTCGGCCTGGAAACGGAGCTGTGCCGGCGTATAGCGGCCCGGCACGACGATCCATGGCGTGACGTTCCCGAGCTCGCAGGTGATCGGCTTGTCGAGCACGGGGCGGGCGTCGGCAGCGCGGGGCCCGCTGCCGCCCCAGACGAGCGCGTCGAATGCGCCCTGCCCGCCTGTGAGGTGAACGTGCGTGACCTGCGGAATGGCGACGGCCGCCCGGGCTACTTCGGCGCCGCCGGAAACGATCGCCAGCAGGTCGGCGGCGACCAGCGGCCCGAGCGCCGTTGCGAGGACGGGCTCGAGCGGCGCGTGCTGCGGATGAAGTTTGAGCAGCACCGAGCGACCGTGCTCGAAGATCTGCGCGATGGCGTCGGCTGCGGCGAGCCCCGTGACGTTGCCCGCGCCGAGGACGGCCGCCACGCCCCCCTGCCGCGGCCGCTCGCCGGCCTCCTTCCGCCACGACCGCAGAAACGCCTCCACGTCGCCGGGATTCCCGCACCGCACCGTGGCCCGGTGGTTGCGAAACACGACGCCGTCCAAGAGCCTCGGCTCGGGGAGCAGTTCGACGCCGACGAACGATTCCGGCCCTGCCGCGCCGGCGGCCGGATGCAGGATCCGCGGCGGCTGGGCCGGCCGCGGCAGCCCGGTGCGGGCGATTTCGCCGAGCCGTCGCGCGGTGACGAGCAACAGCCGCAGCGTGCCGATCGGCCCGGTCGCGATCTCCTCGGCGACGGCCGCCCGATTCCCCGCGGCGGCCTTGATCGCCAGCGCCGCTTCCACCCACCTGTCGGACTCGGCAGCGACCGTGAGGGCAGTCGCCCGCGCGATCGCGGCGCGGGCCGTGGCCTCGCGGGCTTGATGCCGCACGGCGCCGGCCGCAAGCCGCTCGCAGACTGGTTGCAGTTCGGGCATCATGCGTGGGCGAGGCTCCGCGGCCGGATCGGCACCTACTTGCCGATGCAGTGCCGGGAGAATATCCGATCGAGTAGATCGGTGCCGATCTCGGCGCCCGTAACCTCCCCGAGCGCATCGACCGCGCGGCGAATGGCCGCCGCCACGAGCGCCTCGTCGGCGGGGCTGCCGGCCGCCGCGGCACGCACGTCGGGCAGCACCGCGGCGAGGGCCGCGCGGGCGGCCGCCACGCCGACCGCCATCCGCAGCGTGGCGGGCGACTCCCGCGGCGGCACGGCGGCGACGGCGGCCGCGATGGCCGACCGCAGCGCGACGATGCCCGTCCCGTCGCGGACGCTCGTGCGGATGCCGGCGGCTCCGGCGTCGGCCCGGTCGCAGCGGGTGATGACGTCGATCCGGGGCACCGCCGGCAGCACCCAGGCACAGTCGGCCGCGGCCGTCGCGTCGCGGCAGACGACGACCACGTCGGCGCGGGCGACCTGCTCGCGAGCCACCGCGACCGCCGCCGCCTCGACCGGATCATCGGTCGCGCCATCGGGCACGCCGGCGAGATCGACGAGTACGCATGCCGGCCCCGAGTCGGCGGCGATTCGGGCCTCGATCCAGTCGCGGGTGGTGCCCGCCTCGTCGGCCACGAGCGCCGCATCGCGGCCTACGAGCGTGTTGAAGAGGCTGCTCTTGCCGACGTTCGGCCGGCCGACGAGCACGACCCGCGGCAGGTCGCCACTCCCCACGCCGCGGCTGGCGAGGTGTGTCGCGACCTCGGCAAGCGCCCGCTGCTCCGCCTCCAGTCGCGGTTTGATCGCCCGCCACGCCGCGACGTCGGCGACCGGCACGGCATCGGGCGTCGTCTCGTCGGCGAAGTCGATCGTCGCCTCGATGTCGGCGAGGAGGTCGAGCAGGGCCGCGCGGCTCGTGCCGAGGGCGCCGCCCGCGCCGCCCGCCATCCGGTCGAGGGCGGCGGCGAGTTCCTCCGGCGTGCGGGCATCGACGACGCCGAGCACCGCCTCGGCCTGGAGGAGGTCGAGCCGGCCTGCGAGAAAGGCCCGCAGCGTGAACTCGCCGCCCCGCGCCAGCCGCGCCCCGTGCCGACAGGCCTCGGCCACGACCGCCGCCACGAGCGGGGCAGAGCAGGGCAGCTGCACCTCCGCGAGCGGCCCGCCGATCGGCCCGCCGGGCCCCGGCCAATGCAGCACGTCGACAGGCACCGGGCCCCACACGCGGCCCAAGCCTCCGCCCGCCAATCGCGCCCTGACGACCCGTGCCGGCTCACCGGCGGCGGCGAAGCCGGGAGCGATGGCCGTGAACAATCGCGCGAGCATCGTGTCGAGCCCGTCGCCGGCCAGCCGCACGATCGCCCGCGCGCCGGGTCCGGGCACGGTCGCCGGCGCGACGATCAATTCATGAGCGGAAAACATGGGGCGGCTCCACGCGGTCGCGACACAACGCCAGCATGCATGGCACGCGGGATCGCATGCAACCCGAAGCCCTTGACTTGCGCCTTTTGATGGTGCGCGTTCCCCAGTCTTGCGCTCAGCTTGACACGCGCGAACGGCACAAGAAGCCCCCGGCGGAAGCCGGGGGACTGCCGCCGCAGTGAGGCCAGATCCACGCTACCGTCCGGTCCATGCCAGACGGTCGGCGGCGCAGGCCAGCGCCACCGACGCCACGCCATCGGCCTCGGTCAGCCGCCGTCGATGCGCGGGATCGCGGATCCAGGCCATCTGGTCGGCCGCCAGATCGGCGACGACGTCGCCGTAGATCCCGAGTTTGTCCTTCCCGGTGGTGAAGGCGATCTCCACGAGGGCGGAGGCCTCGAACGACCGGAACCGACCGCGCACCCGCCGCGCGGCCCCGGCGTAGCGTTCGACCACGCGGGGCGTGGCCGCCGGCAGCAAGGCTGCGACCGCCGCAATCGCGGCGTCGTCGAGGACCGCCCGCAGCGCGCCGTGCGTCGGCACCCAGTCGAAGAGCCGCAGTTCGCCCCGTTCGAACACGAGCCGCAGCTCCTGCCGATCCAGTCGCGACGGCTGATGAAAACCGTGCTCGAAGTGGAAGAGGATGCCCGCGTGCCGCCCGGCGGCCGCGGCGTAGCGGCAGGTGCACATCACCTGTTCTTCCACGGCCCGCGCGTCACCGTCGTCCGCGGCACCCGCCGTCGGCCGCACGCTGCGGGCCGCGGCCACGACCTCGCCCGCGCCCAGCCAGAAGGCCACGAGGTCGAAGAAGTGCACGCCGTGCTCGACGAAGATGCCGCCGCTCACGTCGCGATCCCAGAACCAATGGCCGGCCGCCAGCCCCTCGTCGGCCGCCTCGTTGACGAACAGCCCATGGACGAGGTCGCCGAGCAGCCGCGAGCGGATCACGGCCGCCACCGCGTCGGCCAGCGGGTTGTACCGCTCCACGAGATTGGCAACGCACACCCGCCCCTGTCGGGCGGCGCGGGCGGCGAGCGCCTCGGCGTCGGCCACCGTCGTGGCCAGCGGCTTCTCGACGAGCACGTGCCGGCCGGCCTCGAGCGCGGCCCGGGCCTGGTGAAAGTGGAGCGCCGGCGGCGTGGCGATGTAGACGAGATCCACGTCCGGGGCGACGAGCACCGCGTCGGGCGACCGGGGCTCGGTTCCCAGCTCGCCGGCGGCGCGGCGGGCGGCAGCGGGATCGATGTCGGCGACGGCGGCGATCGTCACGCCCGGCAGCTTCCGGTAGCGGGCCATCGAGAACCGGGCGAACGCACCGCAGCCGACGAGGCCGACCCGCAGTGCGGCGGTGGTGGCGGGGCGGGGACCGACGGCCGGGGCCGCGGCGCCCGAAGAAACGCTGGACATGACACGCTCCCGTGAGGAACGCATCCCTGCGGCAGACCGCGGCCGCCACGACACCGCGGCGCACCACGGATCATGCTACGCGTCGACAAGTGTCCGACGGCTACCGCTGCTTCTTCCGCGCCTGCCGCTTCTCACGGGCCGCGTCAGCGGCGCCGTTCTGACCCGGTTTGGACACCGCGGCGAACGGCACGTCGATCGTCCGCCCGCCTCCCGCGGCCGCAGCCGCGGCGACCGGGAGCGTCGTCGGCATCCAGAGCCGCTCCGCGATGCCCCACAGGCTCGAGGCGATGAAATACAGGCACAGGCCGCAGGGCACCTTGAAGAACATCAGCGCCATGAACCACATCATGTAGTTCATCACCTGCTGCTGCACCTTCTGCTGCTCATCCACCGCCGGCGGCATGAAGAGCTTCTGCTGCCAGAGCATGAGGCCGATGGTGACGAGGGGAAAGAGATTGAGGAACGGGCCGAGCCAGGCCTCCGGGGCAGCGAGAAAGTCGGGCAGGAACTTGGACCAGTCCCAGAGCATGTCGGGGGCCGCGAGGTTCGAACACCAGCGGATGGCGGAGCTGAACAGCGGCGCCTGCCGCAGCTCGACGTCGGTCGCCAGCGAGCGGTAGAGCCCCATGAAGATCGGAATCTGGATGAACACCGGCAGGCAGCCGCTGACGGGATTCACACCGTGCTTCCGCCACAGCTCCTGCGTGGCCCGCGTCCGCTTTTCCGGCTCGTTCTTGTACTTCTCCGCGAGGGCCTTCATCTCCGGCTGCAGGGCCTGCATCTTCTGCGACGAGACCGCCTGCCGGCGGCTCAAGGGAAACATCGCCCCGCGGACCATGACCGTGAGGAGGATGATCGCGATGCCGTAGTTGCCGATCACGGCGTGCAGGCCATGCAGCAGCGCGATGAGCGGCCGGGCCACCCAGCCGAACCAGCCGTAATAGACGAGGTCGTCCATCGCCGCGCCGGCAACGCCGAACTGGCCGAGCAGGTCGGGCTTCTTGGGGCCGGCGAAGATCTCGTAGCGGTGGGTCGTCGCGGCACCCGCGGCGAGGACGATCTCCTGGGACACCAGCCGCGGCGTCACGTCCACGAGTTTCTTCCGGGCCGCGGCGGGGGGCTCCGCGACGGCGATCGGCCGCACCTCGGCCAGCGCCGGCGCGTCGGCGCCGGCGGCCACCGGGATCAGTGCGGAGGCGAAATACAGCGCGTCCACGCCGGCGAACGACAGCGGCTTTCCCTCGCGGACGGTGGAGGCGGGATGCGTGAGCGCCTGGTCGGCGATCTTCAGGCCGCTGACGAGCGTGGTCTGTTCGCCGGAGAACCGCAGGGCCACGTCGCGGACGGCGAGCGAACTCCAGTCGCGAGCCACCCGCTGGGCGTACCACCAGCCCTCCGTCGGCAGACCGGTGGGACCGTCAAGCGCGTAGGTCACGATCGACTCGCGGCCCGCGGCGGCGCCGGCGGCTTGCCAGGTCACGGTGAGGCCGAGGCGATAGCCGGCGTCGGCCGCCTCCGCCGGCGGCAGCAGCCGATACTCCTTGGCGACGGTGAGTCCACCGGGCAGCCGCCGCGTGAACCGCACGCCGCCGTCGCCCGTCGTCTCGGTCTCCCAATCGACGTCGGTGAGCTCGTGGCCCGGCAGCTCGCTGCCGTCTTCGCCGCGGCGCCGCCCATCCCGCGAGTCGATCGCCAACGTAAAGGACAGCTGGTCGTGCCGCTCGCCGTCCGGATCGGCCACCGGCTGCCCGCGAAACTCGGGCCGCACCACCTCCAGCGGCCGGCGCTCGAGCACGGCCTCCACGCTCCGCGGGCTGCCGGCGCGGACGATCTCGATGGCCACCTTCTGCCCCGGCTTCGTCTTGGCGAGGATGTCGCCGAGCGACCACACGTCCGCCACCGGCGATCCGGCCAGCTTGACGATCACGTCACCCGCGGCGAGGCCCGCCCGGGCGGCGGGCGTGCCCGGCCCCACGACCCCGATCCGACAGCCCTCGGGCACCGTGACCGCGGCCAGGTGGCCGAGGTAGCCCGACCGATCATCCTGGTCGTGGAACTGCTCGCTGGAAAGCTCGATCCGCTCGACGGTCGCCCCGCGGCTGGAGAGCGTGACGAGCATCCGCGCCGGATCGGCAGGATCGAGCGAGCCGAGCGTGCGCCGCACCCGCGGCGCGGTCGCTGCGATCACGGGCTCGGCGTCGGCCGCGGCGGCGGTGGCTGGGCGGTCGTTCGGCCGGCCGGCGTCACGTCCCGGCTCCTGCTGGCCGCCCGAGTTCGTCGGTGCCGCGGCCTGCTGGGCGGCGGCCTTCTCCGCCTTGGGCCGCGGGGGATAGAGCCAGGCCTGCAGGGCCTGGCCGGCGAGGATGGCGGCCAGCGAGATGGCGATGAACGAGATGTAGCGACGTTCCACGAAAGGCTCCCGGGGTGACGCGACCGAGTATACCCGTACGGCGGCGGGCTACTTGCCCTGCAGCAGGCGGTCACCGAGGTAATTGTCGAGGTCCGGGATGCCGTGGATCTTCTTGCAGGTCACGTCGCAGGGATACGCCACCCGCCGGAACCGCACGGCCGTGTCATCCTCCTGGATTACGTAGCAGGCCCGCGGATCGCCATCCCGCGGCTGGCCGACCGATCCGACGTTCACCATCGCCTTCACCGGCGGCAGCTCGATCCGCACCTCGGCCGCGGATTTGGGCACGGACGGAGAGAGAAACTCCGGCGCCGTGGTGAACACGCCGGGTATGTGGGTGTGGCCCTGGAAGCAGTGGCGACCGATGAGCTCGAAGATGTGCTCCATCTTCAGCGGGTTGTAGATGTCCTCCGGAAAGACGTACTCGTCGAGCGGCCGGCGGGCGGAGCCGTGCACGAACATCGAGTCGCCCGCGGTGTAGGTCCGCGGCAGTTCGCCGAGAAAGTCGGTGAGCCTGTTGGCGGCATTCTTCGGCTGGCGGTCGTGGCTCTCCAGTTGCACTCGCGTCCAGCGGATCGCCCGCTCGGCGCCGACGTTGAAGCCGTCGGGATCGAAGAGGGCCCCCTGGTCGTGGTTGCCCAGCAGCACCATCCCGCACCGTTCCTGCACGATCTTCACGCACTCGCAGGGATTGGGGCCGTAGCCGACCACGTCGCCGAGACAGAAGATGGCATCCACTCCCTGCCGGTCGATGTCCTCGAGCACGGCCTGGAGGGCTTCGAGGTTGCCGTGGACGTCGCTGATGATGGCCCGCTTCACGCCTGCTGCACCCTGGTGGCGGGCCGTGGCCCGGCGGCCACGTCGGCTGGAACTTGTGGTTTTGGAGGGATCGATTGAGACTACGAACGCCCTTCCGGACGGTCAAGGATCGCAGCCGCTGCCGCCGCGGGAAACCTCCCTCATGAAAACCCTCGCCATCGATACGAGCCTGGCCGCCGGTTCGGTGGCCGCACTCGATGGCGACCGCGGCGCCACGCGGCCGCTCGGCGGCGCCGGCGAGCATGCGCGGCTCGTGGCCGCGGCCCTGGCGGAGGCCGCGGCCGAACTCGGCTGGAGGCCGCGCGACGCCGAGCTCGTCGCGGTGGTCCGCGGTCCGGGGTCGTTCACCGGCCTGCGGGTCGGCGTGGCCACGGCGAAGGGGCTGGCCTGGGCCACGGGGGCGCGGCTCATCGGCGTCTCGGGAGTGGAGGTCGTGGCACGGCTCGCGCATGCCGCGGCGGGCTGGCCCGATGCGCCGGTCCACGTCGCCTACGACGCGGGCCGGGGCGAGGTGTTCGCCACCACGGCCCTGCCGGCGACGGCGTCGCCCTCCGGCTGGACTGCCGGCCCGGGCAGCCTCGTGCCGCTCGCCGACTGGATCGACTCTCTCGCCCCCGGTGCGCTCGTCGCCGGCCCGGCGCTCGACCTTGCAGCGTGCGGCCCGCTACTCGCCGCGCGACCCGACCTGCGGCTGCCGCCGCCCGGCGCCCGCACGCCCACCGCCGCCGCGGCCGGCGCCGTGGCCCTGCTCCACGCCGCCGCGGGAAGCCACGACGACCCATTCACGCTCGTGCCCGACTACGTGCGGCCCAGTTACGCGGAAGAACGCCGCGGTTGACAGTCCGCATGTCGCACCGGCGCCTTCCCAGGCAATCCGGGTTGCGATGGGCGCGGGGCTGCCCATGCCCCAGGAGCCGGCGTATGCAGACAAGCGAAGCAGGATTGCGAAGCGCAGTCTGCATCCGAGTGAGCGGATGCCAGGATGGCATCCGCGAACGTCCGGCGACGGGGCATGGGCAGCCCCGCGCCGACGCGTGAGGTGATGCGTTTGCGTCGCGGCCGAGAGCCCGCGCTATGCCATTTCGGGCCGTGCGGTACGATTGGCGGCTGTTTTTCCGGCCCTCCCGCTCTCCAGGCCCCGCCATGCGCCCCATCACCAAGCTGCTCGTCGCCAACCGCAGCGAGATCGCGATCCGCGTCTTCCGCTCGGCACACGAACTCGGCATCCGCACCGTCGCCATCTACGCCCATGAGGACCGCTTCGCCCTCCATCGCTTCAAGGCCGACGAGTCCTATCTGGTCGGCAAGCCCGGCGAGCCGATCCGCTCCTACCTCGACATCGAGGCGGTCGTGGCGCTGGCCAAGAAGCACGGCGTCGACGCGATCCATCCCGGCTACGGCTTCCTCTCCGAGAATCCCGAGTTCGCCGCGGCCTGCGCGAAGGCGGGGATCACGTTCGTGGGCCCGCGGGTCGAGCTCCTGCGCACGCTCGGCGACAAGACCGCCGCCCGCGACCTCGCCCAGCAGGCCGGCGTGCCGATCCTCGCCGGCAGCGCCAAGCCGGTGACCAGTCAGGCCGACGCATTGAAAATCGCCAAGGAGCTCGGCTGGCCCGTGATCCTCAAGGCCGCCCACGGCGGCGGCGGCCGCGGCATGCGGGTGGTCCGCGGCGAGGACGAGCTGGCGGTGGCGCTGGAGAGCGCCCAACGCGAGAGCAAGACCGCCTTCGGCTCCGCCGCCGTGTTCGTGGAGAAGTTCATCCAGCGGGCACGGCACATCGAGGTGCAGCTGCTCGGCGACCTGCACGGCGGCCTCGTGCACCTCTTCGAGCGCGACTGCTCCGTGCAGCGGCGGCATCAGAAGGTGGTGGAGGTGGCCCCGGCCCCGAACCTCGCCCCGAAGATGCGCGACGCCATCTGCGCGGCGGCGCTGGCCATCGGCCGCCAGGCCCGTTACGAGAACGCCGGCACCGTCGAGTTTCTCGTCGACGCCGACGCCGACCGCTTCTACTTCATCGAGGTCAACCCGCGGATTCAGGTGGAGCACACCGTCACCGAGGAGATCACCGGGATCGACATCGTCCGCCGCCAGCTGCTCGTCGCCCAGGGCCACAAGCTCTCCGATCCGCAGATCGGCCTCGGCGACCAGGCGGCCATCCGCTCGATGGGCACTGCGATCCAGTGCCGCGTCACCACCGAGGATCCCGAGAACCGCTTCCTCCCCGACTACGGCCGGATCACCGCCTACCGCTCGGCCAGCGGCATGGGCATCCGGCTCGACGCGGGCACGGCCTTCTCCGGCGCCGTGGTCACGCCCTACTTCGACTCGCTGCTGGTCAAGGTCACGGCCCGCGGCCTCACCCACCGCGAGGCGGCCGGCCACATCGAGCGCTGCCTGCAGGAGTTCCGCATCCGCGGCGTGAAGACGAACATTCCATTTCTCATCAACCTCGTGACCCACCCCGCCTTCCTGGCCGGCGAGTGCACCACGCGTTTCATCGACGAGACGCCGGCACTGTTCGACTTCCCGATCCGCAAGGACCGGGCCACGAAGGTGCTCGAGTACCTCGCCGACGTGATCGTCAACGGCAACCCGCTCGTGAAGGGCCGGCCTGCCGCCGCCCGCCGCCAGCCGGCCCCGCTCCCCGAGTTCGACGCCTTCGCCGCCCCGCCGCCGGGCACCCGGCAGAAGCTCCAGGAACTGGGCCCGCACAAGTTCGCCGCCTGGGTCCGCGAGCAGAAGCGGCTGATGATCACCGACACCACGATGCGCGACGCCCACCAGTCGCTGCTCGCCACGCGGATGCGGTCCTACGACATGCTCGCCGCCGCCGACGCCTACGCCCGGCTGTGTTCCGGCTTCTTCTCGCTGGAGATGTGGGGCGGGGCCACGTTCGACACGGCGATGCGGTTCCTCAAGGAGTGTCCCTGGGACCGGCTCCTGCTGCTCCGCGAACGGATCCCGAACATCCTCTTCCAGATGCTCCTCCGGGCGAGCAACGCCGTCGGCTACACCAACTACCCCGACAACGTCGTCCAGGCGTTCGTCAAGGAGTCGGCGGCGGCGGGCATCGACGTGTTCCGCGTCTTCGACCCGCTCAACTGGGTGCCGAACATGCGGGTGGCGATCGACGCCGTGGTCGAGAGCGGCGCGATCTGCGAGGCGGCGGTCTGCTACACCGGCGACGTCCTCGACCCGAAGCGCACGAAGTATGCGCTCGACTACTACGTGAAGCTCGCCAAGGAGCTGGAGAAGGCCGGCGCCCACATGCTCGCCATCAAGGACATGGCCGGGCTCTGCAAGCCGTTCGCCGCAGGCAAACTCGTGCAGGCATTGCGTGCTGAGGTCTCAATCCCGATCCACTTTCACACCCACGACACCTCCGCCGCCCAGATGGGCAGCCTGCTGGAGGCGGCGCGGGCCGGCGCCAGCGTGGTGGATGCGGCATTCGCGTCGTTCGCCGGCCTGACGAGCCAGCCGAACCTCAACGCCCTGGTCGATGCGGTCCGCAACACGCCGTTCGACACCGGTCTCGACCCCGAGCCGCTCCGCCACCTGTCGCACTACTGGGCCGCCGTCCGCGAACACTACACGGCGTTCGAGTGCGGCATGAAGGCGCCCGACGCCGACCTCTACCTCCACGAGATGCCGGGCGGCCAGTTCACCAACCTCCTCGAGCAGGCCAAGGCTCTCGGCCTCGGCGACCGCTGGGAGGAGGTCTGCAAGGCCTACGCCGACTGCAACCAGCTGCTCGGCGACATCGTCAAGGTCACGCCCACGAGCAAGTCGGTGGGCGACCTGGCGCTGCTCCTGGTCACCAACGGCATGCACGCGTCCGACCTGCTCTCCGACTCCCGCGAGCTCTCGTTTCCCGAGTCGGTGGTCGATCTCCTCGCCGGCCGCATGGGCCAGCCGCCGGGCGGCTTTCCCGCGGCCGTCGTCAACCGCATCGTCCGCAACGGCGACGTGGTCACGGGCCGCCCGGGCGAGTCGCTGCCGCCGGCCGACTTTTCGGCCGCCGCGAAGAAGGTGGGGGAACTCGTGGGCCGCACCGCGTCACCCAAGGAGCTGCTCTCCTGGCTCCTCTACCCGCGGGTGTTCCAGGATTACGCGCAGCACCGGGCAAAGCACGGCGACGTGAGCGTGCTCCCCACGCCGGCCTTCCTCGAGGGACCGAAGCCGGGCGAGGAGCTCGCCATCGACATCGAGCCAGGCAAGACGCTCGTGGTCCGGCTGCTCACGGTGGGCGAGCCGCATGCCGACGGCACGCGGACCGTGTTCTTCGAGCTCAACGGCCAGCCCCGGAGCGTGTCGGTCGCCGACAAGAGCCTGGAGGCGAAGGTGCAGCGGCGGCCGAAGGCCGTGATCGGCGACGCCCGCGAGGTGGGCGCGCCGATGCCGGGTCTGATCGTCACGGTGGCGGTGAAGCCGGGCGACACGGTCGCCAAGGGGCAGAAGCTCCTGTCACTCGAAGCCATGAAGATGGAGACGACGGTCTACGCCGAGCGCGACGGACGGATCGGCGAGGTGCTCGTGACGCCGGGCACGCCGGTGGAGGCGGGAGAGGTGGTCGCACGCTACGCTGACGCGTAGCGGCGCGGCTGCACGGCCATCCATGGCCCGTGCAGCCTTCGCCCGGCGTGGTCGCAGCCAAGGTGCGACCAGCCGGGCTGGCGGCCGCCTTCCGGGCGGCCGTGGCCGCCGCTGGCGCGGCGGCGAGGCACGCGGCGCGGCCTGCGGCCGCTGCGTGCCGGCGGGCAGTGGTGTACGCGGCGCGGCCTGCGGCCGCTGCGTGCCGGTCAGATGGAGCCACGCGGCGCGGCCTGCGGCCGCTGCGTGGCGGAGGCGTCGTGGGCAGGCCGGCCATCAAACCGTGGCGCACGCCTCCAGGCGTGCGAATCGACGCATCAAGACCACAGGCCCATCTGATCGAGCGTTGATCCTTGCGCAACGAACCGCTCCTCCTGAACCCACGGCGAGGGAGGGGCTGCCAGTGCCCCGGGAGCCGGCGTATGCAGACAAGCGAAGCAAGGATTGCGGAGCGCGGTCTGCATCCGAGTGAGCGCAGGGCAGGATGCCCGCAGCGAACGTCCGGCGACGGGGCATGGCAGCCCCGACCGGCTGCGGCTGCAGCGATGGATTCGCGCGGCCGCACGCCCCGTGCCCCGGCCTACTCGCCCTGCTTCACCAGGTCCTTGAAGACCTTGCGGACCTTGGCCACCTTCGGGGCGGCCACGGCGTTGCAGTAGCGGTCGCCAGGGTTCTTCGCGAAGTAGTCCTGGTGGTAGCCTTCCGCCGGATAGAAGGTCGAGGCCTTCGTGACCTCCGTGACGATCTTCGCCGGAAAGACCTGCGCCCCGTCGAGCTTCGCGATCACCTGCTCGGCGATCCGCTTTTGCTCGTCGTCGTGATAGAAGACGCCCGACCGATACTGCGTGCCCACGTCGGCCCCCTGGCGGTTGAGGGTCGTCGGATCGTGCGTCGCGAAGAACACCTCGAGCAGCTTCTCGAACGACACCACCGCCGGGTCGTATTCGATCTCGATCGCCTCGGCGTGGCCGGTGAGCCCGGTGCACACGTCCTTGTACGTCGGGTTCGGCACCTTGCCGCCGATGTAGCCGCTGGTCGCGCTCTTCACGCCTTTGAGCTCGGCATACACCGCTTCGGTGCACCAGAAGCACCCGCCGCCAAACGTCGCCTTCGCGAGTCGGGGCGGATCGGCGGCGGCGGACGACATCATGGCGAGGGCTCCGAGGGCCAGGCAGGCGAACCGGCGGTTCATCGCGTGCTTCTCCGTGAGGGATGGTTGCCGGACGGTCGTATTGTAGGAACTTCCGCCGGATCGACGACAAATCGCAGCGGCTTCATCGACCACGGGCCAGCATACTCCACGCCGATCCGCGGCGTCCGCTCGATCAGCCGCCGCGGAACGTCGACCCCGGGCTCGAGCCACAGGCCCGTGGCCCGGGCCGCCGGCCGCCCGTCGAAGCCGCGGTCGATGCCCAGGCCCTTCGTCACCCGGCCCGGCCCCGTGAACTCGCCGGCCCCGCGGATCAACACCGCCGCCGGCACGCCCTCGGCCCCCGTCACGACGTTCAGCATCCAATGCATCCCGTAGCACAGATAGACGTACCACCGCCCGGCCGGCCCGAACATCACGGCGGTGCGCGGCGTCAGGCCCTTCGACCCGTGGCAGGCCAGGTCATGGGCTCCCAGGTAGGCCTCCGTCTCGTGGACGACGTGCCGCGTGGTCCGGCCATCGGCCCCGCGGACGACGAGCAACGCTCCGATCAGTTCCCGCGCCACCCGGTCCGCCGGCCGGTCGAAGAAGGATCGCGGCAGGGTCTGTGACGACGACGCCATATCGGGCATGATTATGGCCGATCGATCACCGGAAATCGCGGAGCCATCGTCACACTCATGGAAGCAGGCATCGTCGGGCTGCCGAACGTCGGCAAGAGCACCCTCTTCAACGCCCTCACCCAGTCGAAGGCGGCGCAGAGCGCCAACTATCCGTTCTGCACGATCGAGCCCAACGAGGGCATGGTGAGCGTGCCCGACGGCCGCCTCGACCGGATCACGAAACTCATCCCGCCGCAGAAGGTGATCCCCGCCGCCCTCAAGCTCGTGGACATCGCCGGGATCGTGAAGGGGGCGAGCGAGGGCCAGGGCCTGGGCAACAAGTTCCTCTCCCACATCCGCGAGGTGGACGCGATCCTCCAGGTGGTCCGCTGCTTCGACGATCCCGACGTGATCCACGTGGCCGGCAAGGTCGACCCCCTGTCGGACATGGAGACCATCGAGCTGGAGCTGATGCTCGCCGACATCCAGCACCTGGAGAACCTGCTGCCGAAGGCCGAGCGGGCCGCGAAGAGCGCCGACAAGGAGGCGAAGC
>Ga0315900_10001050_pt1 | contig 44547 bp, 34 predicted proteins | sample LakEriMetagenome_FD_203521 | JGI IMG/M metagenome (GOLD analysis project Ga0315900, IMG submission 203521) | Freshwater fungal communities from buoy surface, Lake Erie, Ohio, United States - Buoy 12 MA114 | ecosystem: Environmental > Aquatic > Freshwater > Lake > Lake biofilm | place: USA: Lake... | reverse complement strand
CAGCGCACGAGGAGGACGGAGGCAAAGGGTAGCGCAACCGTCCTGAACCCGCACTTGGACCATGAACTACATGCCCGGACCTCTACCTCGGCTTCTTCCGATCTTCGAGAAGAGTACCAGTTGTGGTGCGCCACGAGACCAGATGGTGCAGGTGGGCGCATAACCCAGTGCATCTCGTTCGTGTTCACGGTCCAGTTGAACGAAATAGAGCGTATGGTGGATCAATGCCGCCGGATAGCGCCGACTTACGTGACGGCCATGCCAGGAGGGCTGTTACATACGGGGCCATTGCCAGCATTGGGCACGAGGTCCTCCCGGCAAGCCTGCAGCTCCCTGGTCGATATGGGGTCCATGTTTGGAACCACCTGGTCGAATAGTCCCACTGTGTCTGGTAAGCGCTTCATCAAACAATGAACACCATGATAAGGTCGACGAATCTGCTTTTGTCGCTTGCGCTGACGGCCACGGCCTCGGCCTTGAGCGTCGATGTCCAGGTGTACCGGCATTCCTATTGCGGCCGCGAGTCGGGCTATGCGGCCGCGTTCGTGTCCGGAGGTGTGCCGCCTTATACCTATGCGTGGAGCAACGGCAGCACGGAATCACAGGCGGTCGGACTGTTCCCGGGGAACTACAGCCTGACGGTGACCGATTCGCAATCGGACCAGGCCACCGCGAATTTCACCGTGGACCTGCTGAACAGCTACGGCTTCTTCGGTTCCTTCACCAGCATGGCTCGCTGCGCCGGCGATGATGCCATCGTACCGGTGTTCCCGGTCATGTCAGCTTATGACCCGACCGTGTCCTTTGGCCCAGCCCCGTTCATGTATAGCAGCCCGGAGGATCCCTGGTCCATCGCATCAGCGCCATGCCAGGACCCTTTCGAGCCGATATGGACCGATCTGCTCGTATTCTCCGGCACAGCGCCAGGCAACTACACGGTCAACTTCACGGACGGCATCGGATGTCCTGGAACCATCGAAGTGGCCATCACACCGGAGCTCAACGACCTGCCTCAAGTGCAGGCGGTGAACGTGCATCCGAGCTGTGCCAGCAGCGCCACTGGTTCCATCACGTTCTCTTACGAAGGATCGCAAGGCTACGAATACCTGGTGCTGCTCCGCCCGGATGTCATCGCTGGCGAATGCGCCCCACAAGTGAGCTCGGAGCCCATCGGAACGAACACGCCATCGGGCACGCGCACGTTCGGCAGCCTCCTACCGGGGGATTATTGGCTGATCACGAGCACCGATGCCTACCGCTGGCTGGCTGGAACGCCCTTGTCCGAGAACGCGTGCAAGGATTCCACCTTGGTCACGGTGCCCTCGTTGGGCACGGATTGCGGCGTGCTCAGCGGTCGCGTTTACATCGATGAGAACGCGGATTGCCTGATGGGCAGTGCGGGAACGGAGAACAGGGTGCCGGGCACCATCGTGGAGATCACGCCGGGGCCGATCTACCTCACCACCAATAGCAGCGGCCAGTACAGCATCGGGCTCAACTTCGGCAGTTACACGGTCACGGAACAGAATGCGGTGTTCGATCAGAGCTGTCCAGGCTCGGTAACCCTGGCAAGCGCGAACCAGCCGTTCAACGTGGGCTGCGCGGGAGGCGAGCCGTTGGATGTGCAGCTGGCCATGGCGAACGGCCCGGCGCGCCCCGGCTTCCAATTGGACTACGCCATCGACCTGGACAACCTCACGCCTGCCTCCACCGGAGCGGTGACGCTCACCGTGACCCTGGACCCGGTGCTGGGCTTCCTCTCCGCCAACCCGGCGCCCGCCACCGTGGCCGGCAATGTCGTCACCTGGAACCTGACCATGACACAGGTGTTCCAGCACGTGGATGTTTCCCTGCGTACCCAGGTGCCTCCGGACGTGGGCCTGATCGGCACCACCTTCACCACCACCGCGCTGGTGACCACGGCCAACACCGACGGGAACCTGACCAACAACAGCGCCACCTCCAACCAGCTGGTGACGGGCAGCTACGACCCCAACGACAAGCGGGCCTTCACCAGCACGGGCGGCACCAGCACCTGGACGATCAACGAGGACGAGTGGATCGACTACATCATCCGCTTCCAGAACACCGGCACCGATACCGCATTCAATGTCATCATCACGGACACGCTGCCGTCGACCCTCGACCCGGCCACCATCACTTGGGGAGCGGGCTCGCATGCGCATTCCAGGGCGCTCGTCGGGCAGGGTGTGCTCAAGTTCATCTTCCCCAACATCCTGCTGCCGGACAGCAACGTGAACGAACCGCTGAGCCACGGCTTCGTGGGCTTCCGCATCCGGCCGCGGCTGCCGCTGCTGCCCGGCGACGAGATCATCAATATCGCCAACATCTACTTCGACTTCAACCCGCCCATCATCACCGAGCCGAGCGTACTGGTGGCGGAGTTCAGCACGGCGGTGGAGGCGGGAGGGACCGGACAGGCGCTCCAGATCTTCCCCAACCCTACTGACCACGTGCTCACCATTCTTCTGCCCGATGCGGTCCAGCCTTACGCCGTTGAAGTGCTAACGATCGATGGTCGCGTGGTGGCGCTGCATCGCGTGTCGGGACCGGCTGCGAACATGAACGTCGGAGAACTGGCTGCTGGACCATACAGCATCCGTGTGATCCGAGCGGATGGGACCGAACAACATGGCCGCTTCTTCAAACAATGAGACCATGGTACGCACACTCTCCACGCTTCTGCTTGCGCTCTGCTTCCTGACAACCCGCGCCGTCACGGTCTCCATTTCCGTGAATTCGAATGCGTATTGCGTCTATGCCACCGGCAGCCTCTGCGCTGAAGCCAACGGCGGGGTAGGACCATACACCTACCTGTGGAGCACGGGTAGCACATCGACGTGCATCTTCCAACTCACGGCGGGCACCTACAGCGTCACCGTGACCGACGGCTTGGGAGCAGTTGCAACGGACGAGGTGACCGTGCAAAGCGAGCCCATGCCCGGTACATCGGCGATCTGGCTACCGCGATGCCCGATCGAATGGGAGGGCGTTTGGCCGCAGTACAATTTGATCGGAATCGCGAGCATTTTCTCCACCGGTGTAGAGCCCTTCACAACAGATGACGGCCCCATCTATTACCTGCCCATCGATGAGTTCGGAGGTTACATCATGCTTCCCTACCCGGGCGTTTCTGGCGAACCTTTGGAGTTCACCATCACGGATGGCAATGGTTGCACGTCCAACATCAGCACGGTGGTGCCGCAGCCACCTACTTATCTACAACCACAGATCCTGGACGTGGAAGGTGCATGCAGTGGTGGTGCCAACGGACGAGTACGTGTCTTCGTTCCCGCAGAGCCCAATGGATGGTCGAGCGCGTTCAAGCTCTTTGGCCCCAATGGCTACCTGCCTTGGACCAGCTCCAGCACCTACGCTGGTCCCAATGGCTTCGGTGCGGGTGACGCCCCCCGGGAATTCGTCCGACAGAACCTGTCGCCCGGTACGTATCATTTGGTCCAACACACCAACTGGGACCTCTATCCCGTGCTGGATCTGGAGGAGCAGTGGTTCGACTTGATCGCCGATGAGTGCCCGGACACCCTGGCCACATTCGAGGTGCCCGATCTCGGCTTCGTATGTGGCACACTCACCGGCAAGGTCTACATCGATGTGAACGAGAACTGCTTCCAGAACGGAACCGACCTCAACCTTCCGGGCACCGTGATCGAAGTTCAGCCTGGTAACTACTACACGCTCACCGATGGACTCGGCCGATACAGCATCAACCTGCCCAACGGCACCTATACAGTTGCTGACCAGAACCCACTGTACCAGGAACATTGTGGCGTGGAGGGCACGCCCTTCACCATCGGCGCAGGCATCGTCACTCGTGACCTCGCCGATACCAGTCTCACCGGTCTGGATGTAAGGGTGAGCATCAGCAGTGGCGCAGCGCGTCCCGGATTCGAGGTGAACCAGGCCATCCGTGTGCAGAACCTGACCGGTGTGAACGGCGGCAACGGCACGGTGAGCTATACCTACGACCCCACCTTGACCTACCTTGTTTCGAACCCGGCGCCAACCAGCATCGTGGGCAACACACTAACGTGGAGCCTATCCAACTTGGGAGCGTTCGGTGATCGGTACTTCCGGCCCCGCTTCCAAGTGCCACCGGACATCAACCTCCTCGGGGTCGACCTGCTGTCCAGCGGATCCGTGACGATGCTGAACAATGAGAACAATACGGAGAATAACACGGCTGCACACGTCGTGACCATCACCGGTGCGTATGACCCGAACGACAAGCTCGCCCGCACCAGCGGTGGTAACACCAGCATGTGGCAACTGGGCGAGGACCAGTGGATCGACTACACCATCCGCTTCCAGAACACCGGCACCGATACGGCATTCTTCGTGGTGATCACCGATACCTTGCCTGCGAACCTGGACCCTGCCACCTTCGAGGCCGGTGCAAGCTCACACACGCACAGCGTGAGCATGCGTGGTAACGGCATTCTGCGGTGGATGTTCCCCAACATCCTGCTGCCCGACAGTAACGTGAACGAGCCCTTGAGCCACGGCTTCGTGGGATTCCGCATCCGTCCGCATTTGCCTGTGCTGCCGGGCGATGAGATCGAGAACATCGCCAACATCTACTTCGACTTCAACCCGCCCATCATCACCGAACCGAGCGTGCTGGTGGCGGAGTTCAGCACGGGGGTGGGGGAGGTGAGCACCCCTCGCATGACCATTCAGCCCAATCCGGCCATGGACCGGCTGCACGTCGTTAGCCATGCAGCGACCTCTGGATCTTACCGTGTGTTCTCCGCCGACGGGCGCGAAGTGCGACCTCCGGGCATCTGGCATGGCCATCGGCTCGAGCTGGATGTGCGCTCGTTGAGGTCCGGGCTTTACATGCTCCAACTGGACGGATCCGTCGAACGCTTCATCAAACAATGATCATCATGAGAGCCCTACTGGTCCTTGTTCATGCACTGTGCATCACATCGGGCGTGGTTGCTTTGGATGTCCAGGTGAACGTCTACGCGGCCAATTGCAGCAGCGGCATGGGATATGCCATCGCCACGGCCAGCGGCGGTATACCGCCGTACACCTACAACTGGAGCGATGGCAGCACCGGTCCCGAAGCATCGTTGCCGCCGGGCCAGGGCTACACGATCACCGTGACCGACAACGCCGGTGCGACCGGCTCACAGACCTTCGACATCCAATCAGCACTCGGCTGTTGCTCCTTCCAGGACATCTATTTCGCCGGGTTGGAGCCGTGCCAGGGTGAATGCAACGGAGGTTTTCGGATCTACCTGCCGCGTGTGGTGGGGGGCTATACCTTCAGTACAACTCCGCCCATGCAAGTGCAGGAGTACGTTCCGCCTGGCGCCCAGCCGGTGGAGTATTTCACCTTGTTCGAGATCATCGGCGCCTGCCCGGGCCAAAGCGTGAGCCTCACCGTGAGCAATGATTGCGCATCAGCGTCGACGACCGTGACCATTCCCGCCGCCTTGGTGGACCCCACCGTGGATGTGCTCCAGATCAATGGCAGTTGCACGAGTTCCAGTAACGGGTACATCGCCGGAGCAGTGAATTGGACGGGATACGGTCTTACTGCAGGGTGGACCTTGCGGCCTGTGGATGACCAAGGTGCCACCGTGCCCAACCAGTCAGTGAACTTGTCCTTTACCTCGCCAGCGTCCTTCGAGTTCTTCGGTCTGCATCCGGGCAACTGGGTGTTGCGGTTCACCAGCCAGGAGAGTCTCGGGTCCATCCAATCACCCTGTGTGGTGGACATTCCCTTCGTTGTCCCCGACCTTGGCTCCGATTGTGGCGCGCTCTCTGGAAGGGCCTTCGTGGATGCGAATGAGAATTGCTTTCAAGGCTTCGGCGAGCCCAACCTGCGACAGACGGTCGTGGTGGCCCAGCCAGGCGATCACTATGCCCTCACGAACGCGTCCGGCCAATACACCATGAGCCTGCCTTATGGGACCTACACGGTCAACACGTCGACCGCTGTGTACCAGGAGCACTGTGGCGTGAGTGCCACGCCCTTCACCCTGAGCGCTGGACAGCCCAACGTGGTGCGCAACCTGGCCGACACGAGCCTGGTAGGGCTGGATGTGATGGTCAGCCTGGGGAGCGGGCCGGCACGTCCCGGGTTCCCCATGACCATGGGCATGGAGGTCCGCAACCTCACCGGTGTGCTGCCCGGGACCACCACCGTGACGCTCACTTACGATCCTGTGCTGGCGTATGTAAGCGCCAACCCCGCGCCGACCTCGGTGAGCGGGAACACGCTCACCTGGACAAGCGCGAACCTGGGAGCGTTGCAGGACTGGGACTACACGGTGAATTTCACGGTGCCACCTGATGTGGGTCTCCTGGGCACCTTCCTCGCCAGTACGGCGACCGTGAGTGTCTCGAACCCGGAGGCGAACCTTACGAACAACAGTTACACGGACCTGGTCCTGGTGACCGGCTCCTACGACCCGAACGACAAGACCGCGTTGACCAGTTCGCGGCAGAGTACGGACCAGTATGTCCTCGGTACCGATGAGTGGATCGACTACACCATCCGCTTCCAGAACACCGGCACCGACACGGCCTTCTTCGTGGTGATCACCGACACACTGCCCTCCACGCTGGACCCTGCCACTTTTCTACCCATGGCCGCGTCCCATGCGCATACCGTTTCGCTCTCAGGTCAGGGTATCCTGCGATGGAACTTCCCCACCATCCTGCTGCCTGACAGCAACACGAACGAACCGCGCAGCCACGGCTTCGTCACCTTCCGGATCCGGCCCAAACAACCCGTGCTGCCGGGCACCCTCATCGAGAACATCGCCAACATCTACTTCGACTTCAACCCGCCCATCATCACCGAGCCGAGCGTGCTGATGGCGGAGTTCAGTACGGGCGTGGGGGAGGTGAGCACAGACCGGCTGCAATTGTACCCGAACCCGGCAACGGATGTGCTGCGGGTGCGTTCCAGCGCTGGTGCCATCAGAAGCATCGACGTCTGTGACCTGGCCGGTCGATCCGTTCCGGTCCGCGTAGCGAGCGCCCATGGTGCTGAGGTCCTGCTCGACGTGCACATGCTGGCCCAAGGCCCTTATGTGCTGCGGGCGCTTGATGTCAGCGGTACGATGCACCACGCACGGTTCACGATCCACTGACCATGCCATACACCTACCGGACCCTGCTCTTTCCGTTCCTCTTCGTCCCCCTCTCCGCGTGGTCGGTCCTAGCGGTTACTGTGGAAGTAAGCCACCAGACATGTTCGTATGGGAACGGTGGGGTGCAGGCCGCTGTGTCCGGAGGGACCCCGCCGTACACCTATCTGTGGAACACAGGCGCCACGGATAGCTACTTGTCGGGGATGCCTGCGGGCACATACTCCGTCACTGTGACGGATGCGCTCAGCGATCAAGCCACCGCGCAGGGTGAGGTGCTGTCGCTGCCCTATGACCTGGTGGGGATCATCAGTGGCGTGCCTTGGTGTTCATCGCCCCGGAACGCGTTCGAGGATCCGAATGTGAGCGGTATGCAGAACATGTGGACGGTGAACGGCATGCCAACAACGCTGAGCGGCGGCGGCTTCATCCAATTCGATACGGAGCCGTGGGCCACCGTGTACACGTATCCGGTTGATGATGGCAACGGATGCACGGGAACGGTCACCGGCACGAATGGTCCGCAGATCGTCGGCTGGCCGGGACTGCTGATCACCGGGGTGGAGCCCTCCTGCGACAACGCGGATATCGGGGCCATCCATGTGGTGGCTGCGGCCGATCCGGATCCCACGAGCCCATTTGGTCCGTACGTGAACATCGTGCGGCTGGATGGCCCGCCGGTCTACCAGGCCTATGAGGTGAACCCCGGTCAGCTCACGGTCGATTTCACGGATCTGCCACCAGGTGAATATGCTGTGCATTGGTGGCTGGGCGTCACCGCCGAAGAGTTGGACCCGGGTGTCTGCAGCTATGATTCACTGTTCGTGAACGTACCGGACCTGGGCAGCACCTGTGGTAGCGTGAGCGGCCGCAGCTATTTCGATCTGGACGGTGATTGCGTCCAGGATGCGGAAGAGGTGGGTGTGCCGTACAGTCCGCTGTTGATCCAGCCCGGCAATGAGGTGGTGCTCACGGATGCCTTCGGCAACTTCCAGTTCCCGCTGGTGAACGGCAGCTACACCCTCGAGCAAACGGACCCCACGCTGGTGCCTATCTGCCCGGTCGACCAGCCGGTGTCCATCACCGTGAACACGGACAACACGTACATCGAACTGGCCAATGGCAGCTCCGAGCCCCTTGATCTGGCCGTAAGCCTTGCTGGAACGCTCTTCCGGCCGGGATTCAACTCGCAATACCACCTCTGGGTGGGTAACACCTCGCCCGCCCCCAGTGGTCCGGTAACGGTGACCTTGGAACTCGATCCCACGCTCACCTATCTCACGGCCAACTACCCGCCAGCCGTGGCAGGCAACTCGCTTACCTGGAACCTGCCTGCCTTGTCCAGCTTCCAAAGCGTGAGCATCCACCTTTCGGTCAATGTGCCGGTGGGCACGCCGCTGGGAACGGCCCTAAGCACCACGGCGCTGGTGACGAATACCCTCACCGACGCCGTCCCCGCGAACGATTCCTACACGGATGTTGACGAGGTGGTGGGCAGCTATGACCCCAACGACAAGCGTGCCCTGACCAGCAGCCGCGCGAGCGATGAACACTACATCATCAACGAGGATGAGCACATCGATTACACCATCCGCTTCCAGAACACGGGCACCTTCCTCGCTGAGTTCGTGGTGATCACTGATACCATCCCCGAGGAGTTGGATATGCTCAGCTTCGAGCAGGGCGTGGCCTCGCACCCGTTCACCGTATCGTTCAAGCCCGGACGCGTGATCGAATGGCGCTTCGACGGCATCATGCTGCCCGATAGCACCAGCGATGAGCCTGGCAGCCATGGTCTGGTGAAGTTCAGGATGAAGCCCGTTCTGCCGCTCTTGCCGGGAACGTTGCTGGAGAACATCGCCAACATCTACTTCGACTTCAACCCGCCGGTGATAACAGAACCGAGTGTGCTGGTGGCGGAGTTCAGTACGGGGGTATTCGGAACGAACAACGCTGCGCTGGAGCTTTCACCAGTACCCGTCAGCGACCGATTGAACCTGACCGCTACCACCGAGATCCGATCCGTCCGCATCATCGCCACCGATGGCCGCGAAGTGCGCCAACGATCCATACAGGCAACCTCCGGAGCCATCGACGTCTCCATGTTGAGAGCGGGCGCCTACCTGATCACCGCCACCATGTCCAACGGAAGCACCGTCCGGAAGCGCTTCATCAAACAGTGATCATGCGCCTGCTGCACACGCTCTGCATCACCTTGTTTGCGGGTACCCTGCTCGCCCAGCAGCCAGGCAGCGTGGACCTTTCGTTCAATGCCTCGGACCAAGGCTACGGCCTCGGGGATGGCACCAACAACAGTGGTCACATTAATGCCATGGTTCGGCAGCCCGATGGCAAGGTGATCATCGGCGGGAACTTCGGCTGGCACAACGGCAGCCTTGTTCACACCCTCTCGCGCATGAACGCTGATGGAACAAGGGATGCCAGTTTTCCAATAGATCAGATAACGGACGGGATCATCTACGCCTTGGCACTGCGACCCGATGGCAGGATACTGATCGGAGGTTCCTTCTCCTTTGTTCGAGGGGTGGCTCGGCACCGCATCGCGTGTTTGAACACGGACGGCACGCTGGATACCAGCTTCGATCCCGGGCCAGGGCCTTCCGGCCAGACCATCCATTCGATCGCGGTGCAGACCGATGGCCGGGTGGTGATCGGTGGCATGTTCGAGACCTTCGGTGGCGTGCCTCGTGCCAACATTGCGCGTCTCATGGCCAACGGAAGCATCGACCCGAGCTTCGCCCCAGGCACAGGAGCGCAGGGAGGTGTGTTCGCGACGCACATCACCAGTTCCGGCCAAGTATTGATCGCGGGCGAGTTCACGGCGTACAATGGTGTACAACGTGGCCGCATCGCCCGGCTGAATTCCAATGGCACACTGGACCCAAGCTTCGCCACCGGTACAGGTGCCAACTTCGGCACCATCCGTACCATGGTGGTGCGGGGGGATGGTCGGATCTTCGTGGGCGGCAACTTCGATCAGTTCGATGGAGCGGATCGGCGCTACATCGCTCGGCTTCTTGCCAACGGAACGGTGGATCCTGCTTTCGGTGGCACTGTCGGCATCGATCCGTCGAACCCATTGATGGTATACGCGCTCTCCGAGCAGAGTGACGGCACCCTCGTTGTTGGTGGGCAGTTCATGAGCGTGGGCGGAACACCCCGACGCTTTCTGGCCAAATTCTCCTCCAGTGGAACTCCGGTCACGGGCTATCCGAGCGGGAGCGGCCCTGACAATATCGTGTATTGCATGCTGCTGAGACCGGATGGCAAGCTCCTCCTCGGCGGGTCCTTCCTTTCATTCGGCGATCGCATCGCCTTGGGCTATACGCTGCTGAACGCGGACGGCACGCAGGATCTCACCTTCAACCCGGGCAATGGTTGCAATGGCGGCCTCATCACCAGGTTGGCGGTCCGGTCCGATCAACGGATCGTTGCCCTTGGAAGTTTTGTTGGGCATAATGGTGTCACGCGACGTGGTCTGATGCGGCTGATGTCCGATGGCACCTTGGACAACAGCTTCGTTCCCCCGTCCCTCACCAATGCCACCTTGGTCTCCATGGCAGTGCTTCCCGATGGCCGCATGCTGGTGGCGGGCGCATTCTCCTCGCTTGCCGGACATGCCACCGCCTGTGTGGCAAGGTTGAATGACGATGGCTCGGTGGACCCCACCTTCACCTTGAGCAACATCAACAACAGTGTCGGTGCGATCGCCGTCCAGGCCGATGGCCGTATCCTGATCACCGGCTCCTTCACGACCGTGCAAGGTGTGCCGCGCAACCGCGTGGCCCGCATCCTTGCTGATGGAGGCATCGACCCCTCGTTCGATCCGGGCGTTGGTCCGAACAACACTGTGCTCGACATAGGTCTGACCACTGATGGCAAGATCATGCTCGTAGGCTCGTTCACGCAGGTCAGCGGCCTTGTGCGTGATCGCGTGACCAGGCTGCTCGCAGACGGCTCTGTCGACCCCTCCTTCGATCCCGGAACCGGAGCCAACGGCACCGTGCAACAGATCGCCATGACCGCCGATGGCAAGATCTTGATCCGGGGGAACTTCTCCACCTACAATGGAATTGCGCGCGCCGTCCTTGCCCGTTTGGATCCGAACGGATCACTGGATCAATCCTTCAACCCAGGGTCCATCCAATCCGGGACCCTGCAAACCTTCCTGCCCTGTCCTGATGGACGTATCGTCGTGGCTGGAGCCCAGTTCATAGCGATAGGTGGAACGCTCTTGCCCGGGGTCGGTCGTTTATTGCCCGATGGGACGATCGACCCGGGCTTCACCTCCGGAGCAGGGCTCGTTGGCAGTGCGATTAGTGCGGTACTGACCAATACCGGGCAACTGATCCTTGCTGGTGGCTTCTTCGCGTACAATGGCACCGGAAGGAACCGCATCGCCCGCATCCACAACGGTGTGACACCCTTGGTCACGGTCAGGCCCCGGGTTTTTTTGGATGGTCCCCTGAATACCGCCACCAACATCATGGCAGGCCAACTTCAGGCCCAACAGCTGCTGCCTTCCCTTGAACCGTACTCGGCCATGGGCTACACGCACGTTGCAGATGGAGGCGGCGAGAATGCGTTACCCTCTGCCATGGGGCCAGGTGGCAACAATAACGCCGTGGACTGGGTGGTGGTGGAACTCCGCGACCCCGCGCAGCCCGCGACCATCCTCGCCACCCGCAGTGCCCTGCTTCAACGCGATGGCGATGTCGTCGGCACCAATGGGGTGTCTCCCGTGGCATTCCCGCTTCCCGTGGGCAACTACCACATCGCCATCCGCCACCGCAACCACCTCGGCGTCATGACCGCTTCACCCATCGCGCTCTCCGCCACCGCTGCCACCATCGACTTCACCACCGCATCCACGCCCACATGGGGCACCGATGCACGCAAGAACAACAACGGCACCATGACCCTCTGGCCAGGCGACGCCAACTTCGATGGTGTGGTGAGGTACACCGGACAGAACAACGACCGCGACGTGGTGCTCCAGGCCGTGGGTGGCATCACGCCTACGAGCACGGTCGCCGGCTACCTCGGCGCGGATGCGAACATGAACGGCGTGGTGAGCTACACCGGTGCCACCAACGACCGCGACATCATCCTGCAGACCATCGGGGGGGTGGTGCCTACGGCGACCAGGCTGCAACAACTGCCCTGAACCGGCCTACCACGTGGTGCCCGGCAAGGGTACCGGATCATGCTCGCCGGCGATCATGGGGAAGGCGCGCTCCCTCCACTGCTGCTTGGCCGCCTCCAGGCGCTCGGGGCTGGTGGCCACAAAGTTCCAGTAGATGAAGCGCTCTTCGGGGAAGGGCTCACCGCCGAAGAGGTATACGATGCTGCCTGGTGCCAGCTGGAAGCTGCAACGGGTGCTGTCCTTTGCCACCAGCAACTGGCGTGGCCCGTGATCTACGCCGTCGTCGATCACCGCGCCTTCCAGGATGTAGAGGCCGCTCTCGCCGAAGAGGTGCTCGCCGATGCGGATGGTGGCGCCTTCGGTGGTGCTCACTTCGAGCAGGTAGAGCGGGCTGTGCACGGGCACGGCCGAGCGGTGCCCCATCACTTCACCGGCGATCAGGCGGAAGCGAGCGCCGTCCTGTTCCCAGCTCGGCAGGTCCTTCGCTTCGATGTGGTGGAAGGAGGGGGCGATGTCCTCCAAGGCCTTGGGCAGCGCCACCCAGATCTGCAGACCGTGCATGCGCTTGTCCGCGTGTAGAAGGCGTTCCGGGGTGCGTTCACTGTGCACGATGCCGCTGCCGGCCACCATCCAGTTCACCGCGCCGGGTGTGATCTCCACCGCAGTGCCCAGGCTGTCGCGGTGCATCACCGCCCCCTCGAAGAGGTAGGTGAGCGTGCTGAGCCCGATGTGCGGGTGTGGGCCCACATCGAAGTTCTCGTGGTCGCTCATGGCCATCGGCCCCATGTGGTCGATGAAGATGAAGGGGCCCACCATGCGCTTGCTGTGGAAGGGGAGGAGGCGGCCCACAAGGAAGTTGCCGATGTCGCGGGGACGTTCCGGGATGATGAGGCCGATGTTGGACATGGTGCGGTCGTGTGCCCGAAGATCGGCGATCGGTCGCTGGATCCGTCACCGTGCTGCAGGATGCATGCGCCTGCCAACAACTGTTAACGATCCTGCCCGAGATCGAACCCTGGGCCGTTCACCGTGTCTGACCTTCAAAACCTGGAAGCCATGAAAAAGGTGATGATCATTGCGGCCCTGTTCCTGGCCGGTACCACGTTCGCCCAAAGCCCCGAGGAGCGCGACCCCAAGGAGATCGCCGCGAAGCGCGCCGAGCGGATGGCCACGGAGCTGGGCTTGAACAGCGACCAACGCACGAAGCTGGAGGCGATCTTCCTGCATGAGGCCGAGCAGATGAAGGCCCTCCGCGAGAAGCACGAGGCCGAGATGCGCTCGGTGCTCACGCCTGAGCAGTACGCGGATTGGGAGCAGAAGCGCGAGGAGAAGCGGGCGAAGATGCGGGAGCAGCGCAAGGCCCAGGGCACGAAGATGTGATCAGGCAGGTAAGGAAAGGTTCATCCTGCCGTTGCATGCAGGTCACATGGGGGATGGTGCTTTGCGGTACCATTCCCATTGCCATGAACGGACTTCTACGCCGTGTCCATCCCGACCTCTTCGTGGTGCTGGGCTGCATCGCGATGATGCTCATCGCCGTGCTCGGGTCCATGCTGACCGACTAGGGGGGCGGCTCCATGCCGCGCCCGCCTGATCTCGTCCCAGTACCGGTGGTGCATGCGCCGCGCCAGGCCCAGCAGGTCCTCGTGGCCGATGCGCTCCGTGTGCAGCTGGATGGGCCGCCTTTCCTCGAAGACCCGTCCCTGTTCATCCACGGTATACACCCCGGCATAGCGCGGTATGGCAATGCGCGGCTCGGTGCGGTACACTTGGCAGGGCATGGCGAAGCAGAAGTAGTTGGGCCGCCGGATGCGTTCGGCTCCGGCCTTGCGCCGTTCTACTTCGTACGCCTCGCCCGTGGTGAGCCCCTTGCCGGTGGACTTTTCCGGAAAGCTCCCGTTCATCAGCAACCCTTGGCTGTGCTTCGGTTTCAGCAGGTCGTGCTTCAGGTCCTGCCGGCTGATCTTGATCTCCACTTCGCACACGTGTCCCTCGGGGGTCACGGTGAGCAGGTCGCTCTCCCAGGCGTAGAGCAACGCGTTCGGCGTGATCCACTCGTGGCGCAGCCCTGCGGCATGGAGGCGCATGTGCCAGGCGATATCGGCTGCGGTCATGGTGTGCGACGGCGATCCCGTCGATCGCTCCTGCACAAGATAATGGCGGCGGTACCTTGGTGGCATGGTGCAGCCTCTTCCGTCCTGCGGGCCTGTGAGGGAGGTTTTTTTCCAACCACGGATGAACACGGATGGACACAGATGGTAGATCCATTGTTGATGGAGATCCCAACGGCAGCCGCAGATGACATGCGACTCCTTTCGGTAGATCGGTGATGAGCACACCGCTCGCCCGCGTTTACGTCATCTCCGGTCGCATTCCCGCTTGATCGTGACCCTTCCGTTCATCATCAGCCCCATTGATCTGTGTTCATCTGAGTCCATCTGTGGTTAACTAGTGCCGGACCCTTGCCCCATGACCTCAACGCCCTCCAACTACGAGCGCCTGCTGGCCCTGGCCGATGAGGTCTTCGCCGTGCGCAACGACCCTGCGCAGCTGGACGTGGATGAGGCTGTGCTCGATCGACTGCGCCGCATCCATCCGGCCAGCGTGCAGGAGAAGACCACACCCGAAGGGCCCATCGCGTGGCTGCTGCTCATCCCCACCACACAGGCCCTGATGGACGCGTTCGTGCACGAGCGCATCACCGAACGGGAGCTGTACGACCGCACGCCCGTGGGTGCTCCCTACAATGCCGTATACCTGTGCAGCGGACTGGTGCTTCCCGAGCACCGCCGCAAAGGCGTGGCGCGCGAGTTGGCACTGCAGGCCTTGGAGGCCATCCGCCACGACCATCCCATTCGGGCCCTCTGCGTATGGACCTTCAGTGAGGCGGGCAGGGCAGGAGCGAGGGCGCTGGCGGCGGCGTCCGGCTTGCCGCTGTTCGAGCGGCCCGCGTTCCACTGATCATTCCGCCCTCACTCCTCCGTGCTGAACACCAGCTGGAAGTAGGGCTGTCCGCTCTCCGCCAGCTTGTCGGCGGGCGTGGCATTGCGTACCGTCACTTGCTCCGCTGTGAGCGAGTGCTCCTGGAGTAGGTAGGCCTGGATCAGTGCGATACGTGCTGCATAGAGACGGTCCACTTCCGCATTCAGTGCGGCTTCCCCCGCCCAGGCCATGCAGCGAGTCTGCACGGGACGGTCGCTTGGCCCCGCCACTTTTTCCAACCAAGCCGTGAAGCCGGGCGAACGGATGTCGATGTGCGCCACGGCTTCCTCCTGTGCCACCTTGTCGCCTTCCATGGTCTTGCCGGTGCTGTCCGCCAGGAAGGCCTTGCGCGCCAGGAACAACGCATGTTCCTCCATCTCGCCCAGGCGGTCGCCGGCCTGCACCAGCGCGATCTTCAGCTCGGGCTTGCTCTTAGCCACGCGCGCCACGGTGTTCAGCGGTTTCTCCTGCTTCGCGGTCAGGTCCTCCTGCAGGTGCAGGAAGCGCACGCTCTTCAGGTCCTCCTCGTCGGCGCTGAAGGCGCGGGCCAGCAGGTTGTAGGGTGCGTTCACGGCCTTCACCACCAGGTTCTTCAGCACCTGCCACACGATGGGCATCACCTTGTACTCGGGGTCGTCCAGGTCGCCTTCCACGGGGAAGTCCAGCGTGATGTTGCCGTCCTTGTCCTTCAGCAAGGCCACGGCCAGCCGCACGGGCAGTTGGTACGCGCCCTTCATGTCCATCTTCCGCCCGAACTGGAAGTCGGCCACGAAGAGGTGGTTCTCGCTTTGCAGCTTGTTGTCGATGATGGTGGTGCGGCAGGTGTTCAAGGTGGTGCCGCTCAGGATGGGATGCGCGAGGAAGAACTGCGTGTAGGGCCCGAAATCGGGCATGCCCAGACTGGCGATGGTGTAGGTGAAATGCAGGTTGCGCAGCGAGTTGGGGTCCATGTCCACACGGGCATCGAAGGTGCCGGTGCCGTTCAATTTGGAGTGCGCCACCAGGGTGATGCTGTCCTGCCGGCTGTCCACGTTCGTGGTGGTCACGGAGAGGTCCGTCAGCCGGTAGCGGAAGGTGTGCTGCAGGGTATGGTCGTTGAAGTCCAGGGCACCGTTCACCAACGCCACCGAGTCTGCGCGGTAGTCCAGCGCATCGTAGTTCTCGGCCACCAACTTCACGTAGTAGGTGAGCATGCTGAAGGGGTTCATCGGGTCGTAGCCCAGGTCCTCTTCGGCCTCCAGCGAACTGGCCACCGTGTCCGCGGCAAGCAGGCGGGTCCAGTTGTCGTCCTTGTCGTAGAGCTCGAACAGGAGGTAGGGCTGGTCCACCGTGAGGCGCCGCACGCGGTAACGCTCGTGCTTGATGTCGATGCTGTCCACCACCAGGTCCAGCTTCCCGATGCCGGCCAGGCGCGTGCCCTCCGGGTCCTTCATCACCGCATCGCTCAGGTGCACCTCGCCACTGATGCCCACGTCGAGCGCATCGTTCGCGTTGCCCTCCACGGTCACATCGGCCTGCAGCAGTCCGCTCAGCTCGCTGATCTTCAGGTAGGGGGCCACCCACGGCTCGGCGAACTTCAGGGTGGCGGAGTCCAGCCGGGCATGGATGTCGTAGTGCCCGGAGGCCTGCGCATAGTCCACTTCAGTGCGCAAGCTGGTGCCGTTGTCCAAGCGTAGTGCGGCTTGCGCATCGATGCGGTCCCTGTTCCAAGCGAGGCCGGGGCAGGAGAGGTCCACCTGCACCACGTGGATGGGGAAGGGGAGCAGGTCGCTTTGGTAGAGCAGCTGTCCATCGGCCAGCACCAGGCGGTTCAGTGCCCAGTGCACGGGCACGGTGTCCGCAGGTTCTGGTTGAGGTGTGCTGTCGCTCGCGAAACGCTGCATCAGGTCGTCGAAGTTGAAGTGCTCCCCGTGCTGGACGATCCGCACAAAGGGCCTGGCCACGCGCAGGCTGGTCACCTCGTAGGTGCCGCCGAGCATCTTGTAGAGCGTGGTGTTCACATCAATGGTGTCCACGTGCAGGAACACGGTGTCGCCTTCGGCCTCCAGCACGTGCAGCCCACGGATGTGCATGTTGCCGGTGAAAGGGTTCAGTCGGAAATGTTCCAGGGTGATCTGGCGCCCCGTGTACTCCGGACTGTACTTCGCCACGGCCCACTTCACCAGTGGCGGGTGGAAGACCACCAGCACCATCAACAGCAACAGGACCAAGGCCAGGGACCAGAGCAGTAGGCGGAGCAAACGGCGAAGGAGGCGCATGGGCGATGGCCAAAACTAAGCGACCCCATCCATGCGAGTACCTTTCGACCATGGTCGCGCGTTCGGTCCTCACGATATTCCTGGTCCTCCTTGCTGGCGCGACCCAGGGGCAGTTCTGGGACTTCGTGTACCGAGCGCTCAATGGCGACACCACGGCCGGACCCGACTATGACACGGCCTATGTGACGAGCTACCGCAACGACCTGGTGCTGAGCCCGGTGATGACCACCCAGGGCCAGAGCGTCTCCCTCGCACGTACCGACCAGGAACTGCTCCGCTTCAACACCAACACACCGGTGCAGTACGGCCTGGCCCTGGACTACAAGTGGCTGGGCATCGAATACACCACGAGCATCGACGGCATGAGCACGGTGGATGGCCTGCGCGGCGCCACCGAGACCCAGGGGTTGGGCTTTGGCTACACCGGGCGCAGCTGGTGGTTCCGCAATGCACTACGCACCAGCAAAGGCTTCCACGTGGAGGATCCCACCTTGGTGGACCCTGATTGGGAGGAGGGCGACCCCTATCCCTACCGGTCCGACCTGCGCACCACCACCTACTCGGCCAGCCTCAGCCACGGCTTCAACACGCGCCGCTATTCGCACACTGCCGCACTGTGGCAGATGGAGCGCCAGAAGCGCAGCGCCGGCTCGTGGGTGGCCGGTGCCACGTTCTGGTATGCTGTCACCGAGGCTGATGGCAGCCTGGTGCCCACGTTCCAACGGCAGCTGTACTCCACCCAAGCGGAGGTGAACTCGGTGCGTCGCTGGGTGGTGGGCCTCACCGGCGGTTACACCGGCACGCTCAGCCTCTGGGGCCGGGGTTTCCTGCATGCCATGGTGCTGCCTGGTATCGGTGCCCAGCGCCAGCGTGTCGGGGCCACCGATGGTCGTGAGGCCGATGCCGGATGGACCATGGCGCTCACCGGGGAGGTACGCCTGGGTGCCGGATACGTGGCCGACCGCTGGTACGTCTCCCTCACCGCCTACAGCTTCCAGAACACCGGCTTCATCGCCCCTGATGTGCAACTGGGCAACGGACTGGCCAGCACCCGCCTGGCCCTCGGTTGGCGCTTCCAGCAGGCCGGCCCCTTCATCCCCCGCATTGGCCTGTGAGCCTGGCCAGGGGCGCTCCAACGGACAACGAATGATCCGCAGTGTCCGCCATGGCGGTGAGGAATCCCTACCTTCACGGAACAGCTGCGACCCCTTTGAGCACTCCTACCCAACGTATCGATGTGGCCCTCGCCACCGTGGTCCGCTCCGGGCCCGATCGCATGGACGTGCGTTGCCATGAGGGCGTGAAGTGGACCGTGGCCGGGCTGAACGAGCTGATGCAGGCGCGCCGGGCAGTGGCTGGCGGCGTGCCCCAGCGGGTGTTGGTGGTGTTACCGGAGGAGCTGGACTTCGAGCTCTCCACCATGACCACCGAGCATTACGATCCCGCCGATCTGGGCAAACACTGCCGCGCCGAGGCCTGGGTGGTGCGCAACACCTTCAACGCCCGTCTCCACGAGGTCTACTTCAGCTATTTCCCCAGCCCGGTGCCGAGTGTGGCCTTCATGACGGAGTCGGAGGCGCTGGTGTGGTTGGAGGGGCAGTAGGGGGGATATGCAGATCGCTCTTATTTGAGGACCATTCGCACATGGGCATATGCAGCGCGGAGGCGCCCACCTTGTTACGAACGCTGCGCCTCTCAAACAGTGTGTATGCGGACGATGCTCCAAAGGCTGTACGTGCATTCCTTTGGGATGAGGCAGGCAGTCGCTGAGTAGTCCACATAGCCAAAGGCCAAGCGTAGGTTTGAAGACCACCGCTACCACAGGAAGATGATCGTCTACTTCGTTGTATTGCTCCCCGCCCTGTTCGTGGTCGTGGAGTTCATCCTCTTCCTACAGGGCAAGGGGCTCAACCGGGGCGTGTTCCGCATCGCCGAGCTTATCTCCATCGTGCTGCTGCCAGCTTTGTTCATCAATGACTTCGACAGGGGGACGACCAATGATTGCTGCGCCACGACGGCGTTCTTCTCGCCCGAGCATCGGGCATCCATGTACGTGCTCATCGCCCTTTGCGTGGCGGCGTATCTCTTCAGCACGTTCCTCAAGCGCTCGCTGCCGCCCTTGCCCGAGATGCTGGTGAACGTTCTGTTGGTGCTCGGCGTGGTGGTGAACGTGGTCATGGGCCTACATCAGCAGGACGACGACCTGGACCGCATCCTGGCCGTCTTCCACATTCCCATTATCCTGCTCTTCCTGATGGCGCTTGTGCGTAGCCACCACCTCTTCCTCGCACAGGCCGACGCCCAGCGTGGCAGAACCATGCTGGAGCACCGCTGCTGGCAGCTCCTGTTGGCGGCCCCGTGGACCAAGTTCCCGCTCCTGTTGGTGCTTTGTGTACCCGTGCTGGTGCTGTTGGCGGGAGCCTTGCTGCTCTTCGGACAGAAGCCCGACAGCTTCATCCGGGCCTTCACGGATACCTACCGGCACGGCCTCTCGCAGCTGGATCACGAGTGTGCCGGTGTGGTGTGCGGCGGACATTACCTCTGCACGGTGGCCGCCCGGGGCCATGCTGCGGTGGTGCGTCCCGAGCGGCTGGGCGTGCGCGGCGGAGCCACCATCATCTGCAACCGGCAACTGCTCGTGGCCAACGCCTTCGAGGAACTGGTTCAGCACCGTTGGCCGCGCCTTCACCGCTTCATCCGCCGCCACTACGACAGTGTGGGCGACCAGGTGGAACGGCACTACCACCTGCTGGATCACAAGTGGGTGTCCGACCTCATCCACCTGGCCATGAAGCCGCTGGAATGGACCTTCCTGCTGGTGCTTTACACGTGCGATCGGCATCCCGAGCGGAGGATCGCCATGCAGTACCTCTCCGAGGACGACCGCCAGCGCATCGCTGAGCGCATGAAGCAGCGGCCGTGATGCGCTGAGCGCTCCACACGCGCACCGATCGCTCAGGTGATCAGTTGCACTGGCCGTTGACGGACATGCGTCCCAGTTCCGCTCACTTCAGCAGGTACTCCCGCATGAAGGCGATGGTGGCGTAGAACTGGAAGTCGGTGTTGTCCTTCTTGCGGAAGCCGTGGCCCTCGTCCTTGGCCATCAGGAACCACACGGTGCCTCCGCCCTGCTGGATGCGTTCCTTCATCTGGATGGCCTCCGAGGCGGGCACGCGCGGGTCGTTGCCGCCCTGCACGATGAAGAGCGGCTTCTTGATCTTGTCGGTGTGGTTGAGCGGGGCGATGGAGTCCTGGAAGGCGGCCATCTTCGGGTCGCGCTCATCGCCGTACTCCACGCGGCGCAGGTCGCGGCGGTAGTCCTCGGTGTTCTTCAGGAAGGTGGTGAAGTGTGAGATGCCCACCACGTCGAGCGCGCAGCGGATGCGGTCGCTGTAGTGGAAGGCGCAGGCCAGCGTCATGTACCCGCCGTAGCTGCCGCCGGTCACCATCACGCGGTCGGCGTCCAGGTCGGGCTGCTTCGCGATCCAGTCCAGCAGCGCACCGATGTCCTTCACGCTGTTCTCGCGCAGGTAGCCGTTGTCCAGGTCCAGGAAGGTCTTGCCGTAGCCGCTGGATCCACGCACGTTCGGGAGGATGATGGCCACGCCCAGCTCGTTGAGGTAGTAGTTGTTGCGCCCCAAGAACCCTGGTGTGGACTGGCCTTCGGGCCCGCCGTGGATGTTGATCACCACCGGACGCTTGCCGGTGAAGGTGGCGGGCGGCCGGTACAGGTAGCCGCTGATGGGGAGCTTGTCGAAGCTGGGCCACGTGATCAGCTCGGGTGCCCGCAGTGCGCTGCCGTCCATGCCGCCCAGCTCGCTCTCGGTCCAGCGGGTGAGCTTGCCGGTGCTGCGCTCGTAGGCGTACACGTCGCTGGTGCTGGCGTGGCTGGCGATGGAAAGGCCCAGGGTGCTGCCGTCGCGCGTCCAGCGCAGGCCGCCCACCTGGCCCACGGGCAGGCCGCGCACGGGCTCGTACGTGCCGGTGGCGGTGGCCAGGATGTAGGCCTTGGAGGCGCCGTTCTCGTTGGTGGTGAAGGCGAGGTAGGCCCCGTCGTCGGTCATCTCGGTGCCCGTCACGTCCCAGGGGATGTCGGCGGTGAGGGTCTTCAGCTTGCCGCCGGCCAGGTCGTACAGGCACAGGCGGTTGAACTCGCTGCCGCTGTTGCTCAGCAGGTACAGGCCCTTGCCGTCGGTGGTGAAGGCCACGGCGCGGTAGGTGGTGCGCTCATCGGCGGTGGGCAGCAGGCGCTTCTTCACGCCGGTGGCCAGGTCCAGCAGGTAGATGCGGCTCTCGTTCACGCTGAGGCCTTCGGTGAGCACGAGCTGCCGGTCGTCGGGGCTCCAGTCGCTCACGCCCCAGCCGCCGCCCACATTCTCTGCCACCACCTTGTCCGTGGAGGGGTCCAGCGGGTCCATCACGCGGATGTCGCGGTCCTTGCCGTTGCGCGCGGTGCTGGCGTAGGCGATGCGGTCCTTGCTGCGGCTCCACACCAGGCCGCCGTTCTGCGAACGCTTGCCGTCGGTGAGCAGCGTCACCTTGCTGGTGGCCACGTCGAAGCGGTAGAGCTGCGCGAACTCGTTGCCACCCACGTCCTTGGTGAAGAGGAAGTAGCTGCCCTGTTTGGGCTCGAAGCTGGCGCCGCCCACGGGCTCCTCGAAGAAGGTGAGCTGCCGGCGGTCGCCACCGGGGAACTTCACGTGGTGGAACTGGTTGCTGTTGCCGAAGCGGGTGGTGATGAGCATCTCCTTCCGCAGCGGGTGCCAGTCGGCCAGGCCTGCTCCGCGCGCCTCGGTGTACATCCGCACCTCGCTCACCAGGCTCAGGGGCAGGGGAGGGATGCCCTCCACCACCAGGTTGTCGCGTACGGGGATGGTGGCGGTTTGCGCTTGGCCCACATGGGCGGTGAGCAGAAGCGCGGCGAGGAGGAGGGGGCGGGTGGTCATGGCAAGGCGGTCGAGTTCCCTGCAAGGATAGCGCTTGGAGGGGGAGGACGTGCTGTTGGACGGTTGGTCGGGGTCACAGCGCATCCATCAACGCAGCGCGCAGTTCCTGGTCCGTGGTGGGCTGCATGCGCAGTTCCACGCTGGCAGTGGGTGCGATCTTCAGTTCTTGCAATGCCAACCAGGGCTTGCCATTGCGCTGTGCCGTGGCCACGATCACGGCGTCGGCCCCGATGGGCAGTTCCATGCGTTCGAAATCGCCGTGTGAGAAGCCATAGCTGCCATCGGCACGCTGGTATCCAGGCAGGTACAGGTTATGGCTCTTCATCACCAGGGAGATGCGCACGTCCTTCAGGTCGGCTGCATTGGCAATGGTGGTCACCAGGTCCACTGGTCGTGTACGTTTGTCGTGCAACAGCCGGTCGATGTTGGCCCAGCCCAGGCGCTTGACCTGGAACACGTAGTTCACTGCGGGATCCTCCTGGAAGGTGTTCAGGCCGGCCACGCTGCCACCCTGCCGGGCGAAGTTGCCCTGTACGATGGGCACCACATTCGTGCTCGAGGGCACTTCATTGGCGAAGAAGTGCACCCGGTACTTGCCTACGGTGAAGCTGCTATCGCGTTGGAGCATGAGGCCTCCTCCGGCCCAGGCCACCTCGCTTACCCGGTTCGTCACCTCGATCGGTGCATCCAAGGGATCGTCAAAGCCCTCCACGCGATAAGTGACATTGGTGGTGAGTGTATCGAGCGTGACTATGAGCCCTTCTATGGGAGATCTGGATCCTGCTTGTACCACCGGTTCTTCCAAGGGAGCGGGCTCCTGCCACACCACCTGTCCTTCCCGCACCATGCCAGGGAATAGCTTCATGCCGGCCTTCTTCATCCGCGTCGGCACGGCCATGCTCAGGGCGTGGCCTTTCGCCAGTTCAAGCGCTCGGCCCATTGCGCTGGCAGCTATGCTGAAGGAGCCGCCGCTCTCCAGCGCCTTGCCTTGGTACACCGTGCACAGGCCCCCCAGCACGAGCTCGGCCGGTGTCAAGGCCTCTTGCACATGCACGGTCACCTGTTCCTCGACCGGCTTTCCACTGGCATCCACGAAGCAGCCCGCAGGCACATGCACCGTGCACCCGGCAGCGGTGCGCAACAGGGTATCACGCCGTGCGTTCACGCTGAAACGCTGAACGGGTAAGCGGTGCAGTCCTTGGGCCGGGGTGTGGTCATTCTTCGAAGCGGCCACCCGGGTTGGGTCGTTCGTGCGCACGGGCGCTGGCTTGTTCGGGTGTACGATGGGTTCGCTCGCGGGCGTCACCCGGGGGCTCACGGTCGTGGCGCCCAAGTCGCTGACCGTGGCGGTCCTGCCTGGCGTTGGTGCGCTGTCCGGCTTTGGGTTCTGTGTCCACCAGACACCAAGGCCAAGAAGGAGCGTTGAGGCTGCGAACAGGATGCGTGTGCGGGTCGTCATGGGCCAGGGTCTTTTCCCTTCATGCTTATTGGAGCAAAAGGTGACCCTTGAGGAGGCATCCAATGGAGCGTAGCCTTTGGCGATGCTCGATAATGACCTGTGCACAGTAGCTTCGACGATGGCGTGTCATGGTGTTGCGCGCCGCCATGGTTCCTCTGCCGAAGCTTCAGCCGGGGCCTTAGGTTGCGCGTAGAGCGGGTAGCAAGAACGAAGACTACCGCGTGATGCCCGCCGCCCAAGCGCCTCCACCTCCCAGCATCCACGCCCTGGCCGAGCCCCCGAAAGGGGAGGAGGACGGGGTGTTGGCGTTTGGTGGGGCACCGCAGCTACCCCAACAGCTCCGGGGTCAGGTCCTTCCACTCCGGGTTCATGGCCTCGATGTACTTCAGCTTGCGGGCCCGTTTCCCGGCCTTGATCTGTTTCTCGCGCTTGATGGCGTTCATCATGCCCGATCCGCTCGTAGTACACCAGCCTGTCGGCATTGTACCGGGCCGTGAAGCTGTTGGGGTAGAACTTGGCCTTGTGCTTGGCCATGCGGCCTTTCAGGTCGGACGTAACGCCCACGTACAGCACACCGTGGGGCTTGTTGGTGAGGATGTACACCCAAGCGATCATGCGTTGAGAGCAAGCTACACGGTCCGGGGCAGATCGCTTTGGGCCTTCAGCCCCCGCGATGACCAGCCTCCGATCGAAGGCTGGTCATCGCGAGGCTGGCCGAAGCGATCCGGTCCAGCGCGCAGTGCGTCCGCGCTGACTTGTCACTCCCGCACCATCGCCATCACCTTCTCCACCACATCCTCCACGCTGGGCTTGGAGAAGTAGTCGCCATCGCTGCCGTAGGCGGGTCGATGGGCCTTGGCGGTGAGGGTGCTGGGCGTGGCATCCAGCCAGCGGTAGCCGCCCTGCTCCTCCAGCACGTGCTGCAGGATGTAGGCGCTGGCGCCACCGGGCACGTCCTCGTCCACCACCAGCAGGCGGTTGGTCTTCTGCAGGCTTTCGGCAATGCGGTGCGCGCGGTCGAAGGGGAGCAGGGTGCGCGCATCGATCAGCTCCACGCTGATGCCCTGTTCATCGAGCAGGTCGCAGGCCTTGGCGCACAGGTTGAAGGTGCTGCCGTAGCTCACCAGGGTGAGGTCGCTGCCTTCGCGCACCACCTCCACCTGCCCGATGGGCACGGTGAAAGCGCCCAGGTTGCTGGGCAGGCGCTCCTTGCTGCGGTAGCCGTTGAGGCACTCGATCACCAGCGCAGGATCGTCGCTCTGGAGCAGGGTGTTGTACATCCCGGCGGCCTGCTGCATGTTGCGGGGGGTGCACACCACCACGCCGCGCACGCTGCTCAGGATCATGCCCATGGGGCTGCCGCTGTGCCACACACCCTCCAGCCGGTGGCCGCGGGTGCGGATGATGAGCGGGGCCTTCTGCCCGCCCTTGGTGCGCCACTGCACGGTGGCCAGATCGTCGCTCATGCCCTGCAGGCAGTAGAGCAGGTAATCGAGGTATTGGATCTCGGACACGGGGCGCAGGCCGCGCAGCGCCATGCCCAGACCCTGGCCCAGGATGGTGGCCTCGCGGATGCCGGTGTCGCTTACGCGCAGCTCGCCGAACTGGGCCTGCATGCCTTCCATGCCCTGGTTCACGTCGCCGATCTTGCCGGTGTCCTCGCCGAAGGTGAGCAGCAGGGGCTCGCGCTCGAAGAGGGCCTTGAAGTTGTCGCGGATGATGAGGCGGCCGTCCACCTGCTCGTCGGTGGCATACTCCACCGGCACTTCGGGCACGTTGAGGCAGCTGTAGCGGCTTTGGCTGTAGAGGTGGCTGCCATAGCGGTCGGCGTTCTCGGCCAGCGACCGTTGCACCCAGGCCTGCAGCACGGGCGCGTGTCCACCTACGGCCAGCACGGCGCGGCGCGCGGCGCTGAGCACCTCCTTGCGGCCGGGGGCCATCTCCGCCTTCAGCTCGGCGGCGATGACGGCCAACTCGCCGCTTGCCACTTGCGAACCGGCCGCTTCGATCAGCTCCACCACTTCATCGCGCTCGGCCTTGATCTCCGCTTGGAACGCGGCCCAGGCGGCCTTCTGTCCGGCGCGGGCCTCGGCGCGGGCCTTGGCCTCGATGGCGTCCAGTTCCTCGGCGGTGGCGATCACCTCCCCACCGGGGCGCGCGCTCAGGATCCACTCACGGAACTTCACGTTGCAGTCATACACCTTGTACCACTCCAGCAGGGGCACTTCCTCCACGGGCTTGCCGTCCTTGTCGCGGATCCAGTCGCTCACGCTGCTCTTGTAGCGCTCGTGGCTGCCGCTGGTGCTGTGGCCCTGGGGTTGCGTCACCTCCTCCACGTGGATCAGCACGGGCACATGCTCCTCGCGGCACAGGGCGATGGCCTTCTCGTAGGTGCGGTTCAGGGATACGTAGTCCCAGCCCTTGGTCTTGAAGAGCTCGATGCCGTTGGTGCCGTTCTCGCGCTGGAAGCCCTGCAGCAGCGTGCTGATGCTGCCCTTGGTGGTCTGGTAGGCCTTGCTCACGCTGATGCCCCAGCCATCGTCCCACACGCTCATGGCCAGTGGTACCTGCAGCACGCCGGCGGCGTTCATCGTTTCCCAGAAGTGGCCCTCGCTGGTGCTGGCATCGCCGATGGTGCCGAAGGCCACCTCGCTGCCCTTGTCGGTGAAGCGGGTGTGGCCGTGCAGCGCGGGGCTGTGGCGGAACACCTTGCTGGCCTGGGCCAGGCCCAGCAGGCGGGGCATCTGGCCGGCGGTGGGGCTGATGTCGGGGCTGGAGTTGGGCTGGGCCATCAGGTCCTTCCAGTCGCCGTGGTCGTCCAGGCTGCGGGTGGCGAAGTGCCCGTTCATGCTGCGGCCGGCGCTGCTCGGGTCGGCGTTCACATCGGCATGGGCGTAGAGCTGGGCGAACCACTGCTGCACGGTGAGCTGGCCGATGGCGAACATGAAGGTCATGTCGCGGTAGTAGCCGCTGCGCCAGTCGCCGTTGCGGAACTGCTTGGCCATGGCCACCTGGGCCAGCTCCTTGCCGTCGCCGAAGATGCCGAACTTGGCCTTGCCGCCCAGCACCTCCTTGCGGCCCAGGAGACTCGCCTCGCGGCTCATCACGCACAGTTCATAGTCGCGCAGGATCTCGGTCCGCACCTCATCCAGGGTCATGCCTTTCTCCACGTCGGCGGCTGTTCTGGTCGTTGCCATGGCTCTCCTTCTCGAATGTTCCAAAGGTAGGGCGCGGGGGCGGATGGGGAGGGAAGGCCTCAGAAGCCGAAGAGCTTCAGGTTGTCGATGCCTAGGTTCTCCTTCACGCGGGTATTCCAAGGGAGCAGACCCTCGAACGTGTCACCGGAGCCGGTCTCCTTCATGTAACGCTCGGTCAGTCCCTGGAGGCGAGCAGTGTATTCGGCGTGCAGGGCCTTCGCCCGTTCCAGGGTCACGCCTGGTGCGTTCAACGCCCGCTCCAGGTTACGCCGCTCCACCTCGCACAGATCGAACCAGATGTTGTGGAAGGCGGCGTTCCAAGGCTGGTCGGCCACGAGGTCGAAGCTGTAGTAGCCATCCAGCACCGTGGCCGATCGGTGCAGCAGCCTGCCGTTCACGGTGTCCAGGTCCAGGTAGATCTGGGCCTTGAGCTTCACCGGGAGCGGAGGTCTGTAGATGGCAAGTCCAAACCCATCGGTGAGCTCCGATGGGCGCACCACCACCCGCTTGAAGGGTTCAGTGGGCACGCGGGTGGCCACGCCGTGCAGCCAGAGGCGGTCGGTGGCGCTCCAGCGTGCGTAGTGGCTGGTCACATGTTTGGCGTCGGGCCCCAGACGCACCAGCCAGTCGCCATCGCGCAGGTCGTGCTGCTGTAGGAAGTCCATGTCGCGCCGCTGCCGTTCCGTGGGCAACGGCGGGTGCATGCGCTCCCAGAAGGCGGGGTCTTCCGGGAGCCAGCCCATGCGTTGGTAATCGGGCAGATCGCCGATCATGGTGAAGAGCGGTTCGATGAAACGCCCCCCGGGGTCGAACAGGTGCATCACGGCATGCGTGCGGTAGTCGTCGCTGAAGTCCGGCCCGGTATAGGCCACGCGCAGGGCCAGTTCCATCACCTCGGGGTGGTGGAGCGGCCCGGTGGTCCAGGTCTGGCGGTAGCGCAGGTCCACGGTATCAATGTGACCATGGTCGAAGAGGGGGATGAAGGGGTGCTTGGGGCAGTTGGTGCAGTGCAGCTCCAGGGCGCGCACGTGTTCGGTACGGGGCTCCACCCACAGGTCCAGCGCAAAGGCCTCGGGGTTGTGCGGCCGGGGCACCACGCGCAGGTGGTCCACCGCGTCGGGGCCTTCGCCGGTGCTCACCACTTCGGCATGGAAGCCGCGCCGCAGGTCGGCGGCCTTGGTGAAGCGCAGGGGCGAGTGGGGATAGGGGCTCTGCTCCGCCTGGATGTCGATCAGCGCGAAGGCCCGGGTGGTGTTGTAGTTGATGTAATAGCGGTCGTTCTTGGGGGCGATGCCGATCCGGCCCTGTTTCAGGGATAGGCTGCTGAGGCGCGCGCCGTGGGTGCGGGCATTGTAGAAGCCGTGGATCATCTCCACCGGCGTACTGTCGCTGTAGGTCTCCATGCCGAAGAACAGGCGACCTTCGAGGTCAGGGGTGCGTTGCAGCTTGCGGGCAATGGCGGCGATGCGGCGGTAGATGCGGTCATCGGGCCGCACGGTGACCTCACGCAACTGCTGGGCACTGCGTTCCAGGCGGACGGTGCCGGTGCGCAGCACCTCGCTCACGGCCACGAACCGGGTGCGGTAGCCCACGAAGGAGACGCGGATGCTGTCTCCCGCCGTGGTGGCCGGCAGGTCGAAGAAGCCGTCGGGGTTGCTGATGGTGCCGCGCTCGCTACCCACCAGGAGGATGGTGGCGTAGGGCAGGGGCGTACCCTCGGTGCCGTCCACCACCCGGCCGGTGATGGGCCCCTGGGCGGCCAGGCCGGTGCCCAGCAGCAGTACCAGGAGTAGGAGCCCGGAGCGCATGTGGGGAAGTTACGTACGTTCCCATTCCTTTGAAGGCCACAACACCTCCGCCATGGCCAAGGCCCAACTAAAGACCGAGCGTACCGAAGCTTCCGTGGATGCCTTTATCGATGCCCTGCCCAATGAGCAGCAGCGCGATGACAGCCGCGCCCTGGTGAAGTTGATGGAGCGCATCACCGGCACCCCGCCCAAGCTGTGGGGACCCAGTATCATCGGCTTCGGCCACACCACCTTGAAGTACGACAGCGGCCGCGAGGTGGACTGGATGCAATGTGGTTTCAGTCCGCGCAAGGCCGCCATCACGCTCTACTTCACCTGCGACATCGCCCGGTACGCCGCCGAGCTGGACCGGTTGGGCAGGCACACCACCGGAAAGGGCTGCCTCTACATCAAGCGGCTGGCGGATGTGGATGCGAAGGTGCTGGAGGCCGTGGTGCGGAAGGCGGTGAAGGGATAGACCGCTTAGTTCTCGGCCCCGCTGAAGGCGTAGCGTACGATGTTCGCGCCCATCTGCAGGGCCTTGGTGCGGGTGGCCTCGCTGTCGCCGTGCACGCCGGGGTCCTCCCAGCCATCGCCCAGGTCGCACTCCAGGTCGTAGAAGCACACCAGGCGTCCTTCCCAGAACAGGCCGTAGCCACGCGGGGGCTTGCCATCATGCTCGTGCACCTTGGGCAGGCCCTGTGTGAAGTTGAACTTCTGGTGGTAGATGCCGTGCGCGAAAGGCAGCTCCACGAACTCGAGCTCGGGGAACACGCGCTTCATCATGGGCCGGATGTACGGGTCCATGCCGTAGTTGTCGCTGATGTGCAGGAAACCGCCCCCGATGAGGTAGTTGCGTAGGTTCTGCGCCTCTTGCGCACTGAACACCACGTTGCCGTGGCCGGTCATGTGCACAAAGGGGTAGGTGAACAGGTCAGGGCTCCCCACCTCCACCACCGGCACCTCGGGGTTGATGGTCATGCCCAGTTGCTGGTTGCAGAACTTCACCAGATTGGGCACCGCGGAAGGGTTGCCGTACCAGTCGCCACCGCCGTTGTACTTGAGCACGGCCAATTGGTAGGAGCCTTGGGCCATTGCGGTGAGCGGGGCCAGGGCCAGTGCGACGAGCAGTGATGCGGAAAAGCGGCGCATGGGGCGAAGTTACCGCTGCTGGGCCAGGCTCATCCATGTGCAGGCGCTGAGCGCGGCGGTCTCGGTGCGCAACCGGGCCTGCCCCAGGGAGACCGCATCGAAACCGTGGCTCCGCAGCAACTCTGCTTCGGCGCTGGTGAGGTCGCCTTCCGGGCCGATGAGCACCAGGGCATCCGAGCCACTGTGGTAGCGTGCCATCAGGGAGGTATGCTTCCCTTCACACCAGCCGAAATAGCGCTGGTCGGGTAGGGGCTGTTCAAGCAGCTCGTCCAGCGCGATCGGCTCGTCGATCACAGGCAGCCAGTGGCGCAGGCTCTGTTTCATGGCGCTGATGGCCACGCGGTCCAGCCGGTCCACGCGCAGCTTGGCGCGCTCGGTGCGGTCGGTCATCACCGGCGTGATACGGTCCACGCCCACTTCCACGGCCTTCTCCACGAACCACTCATAGCGGTCCATCTGCTTAGTGGGCGCCACGGCAAGGTGGATGCGGTGCGCCCGCTCCAGCGGCATCTCGCGGCGTTCGACCACGCGGGCCAGCACCTGCTTGCGTCCCACGTCCTCCAGTTCGGCCAACACATACGTACCTCGGCCGTTCACCAGCACCACGTGCTGTCCGCGCGCCAGGCGCAGCACCGAGGCCGCATGGTGGGCCTCCTCTTCGGGGAGGTCCACCAGATCGGTATCCAGGTCGGGACAGTGGAAGCGGTGCATCACGCAGGGGTTTCGTTGCGGCGCAGCAGGTAGAGCGCTCCTGCAAAGGTGAGCAGGAAGAGGAAGGTGCCCATGGCCGGGGAGAAGCCCAGCTCCACGGGCCACTGCAGGGTGGTGAGGGCCTTCCCGCTCAGCATCGGAGCGATCATCTCGCGGAAGGGGTGCAGCACGCCGGTGGGCAGTCCGTACCAGGTGGTGCTCTTGGCACTGATGGAGCTGATCAGGCCCCAGCCGGAGAGCGCGAGGAAGGACCACCGGACCCAACCGCGATCGGGCAGTAGGGGCACGCCACCGGCCAGCAGCAGCACCGCCAGCGCCGTGAGGTGCCGCGGTCCGAAGGCCCAGCCGCCCCACCACATGCTGTGCGCGCTCATCATCAGCACCAGCGCCATGGCAGGCAGCACGAGCGGATGCGTGAACCACTCGCGCCAGCCGGTGCGCGGACGCAGCACAAGGAAGGTGAACATGGTGATGAGGGCCACCGGCGCGTGGGTGAACAGGCCGCGGTAGCTGGAGAACAGCAATCCCCACAGAGCCTGCAGCGAGGGCAGGGAAAGACCGAAGACACCACCGCTGCGGTCCACGTGCTCGGCCACATGCGCATAGGGCAGGGTGAAGGGCGAACCGGTCACCTTCCAGTTGGCGGCGAGCAGGAGCAGCAGCCAGGGTGCCCCACCCATGCACAGGCGGAACAGATCGCGTGAGCGGCGCATCAGCAGGTCCTGCAGCACCCACGCCAGCGGGAAGAGGAAGAGGCTGTACTCGCTGAGCACCGCAGCGCCGGCCCAGGCACCGGCCCACGTGTGATGCCCCGTGTTACGGGCCCGCCACGCGAGCAGCAGGAAGAGCGCCGCGAGGAGATGTCCGTGGAAGCTTCCGCTGTACACGAACAGGAAGGAGCCGAGGAAGGGAAGGACGGCCATCCATCCTGCTGGCAGCGCGGTGCTGCGGTCCCTCAGCCGCAGCCAGGTGAGCGCGATGATGAACGCAAGCGGCAGGCTGCCGCACAGGAAGCCTCCAAGGCGCAGCAGTCCATCGGTAAGCAGTCCATGCTCCCCAGGAGTGACCAGGTGGGCGCGGTGTGCGGCCCACCAGAAGGGCGTGACCAACAGCGCGGGAAGCGGTGCCTTTTCGGAATAGTAGTGGCCGTTCACCAGCGCCTTGTCCGCCGTGAGCTCATGGTAGGCGTCGATGCGCAGGTCGCCATGTTCCACCAGCGCGGCCACCATGGCGGCCCGGCTCAGGGTATTGGCGTTGTGGCCGCTGTCCAGGTGCCAGCTGCACAAAAGCAGGGAGACGAGGAAGACCGCCCATGCGCCGGCCGATGCGGGACGATAGTCCTTCATGCTCCTGGTCGAAAGGCCGTAGGACTGCAGGTCAGTTCCGATTGAAGTCCAGTTTGTAGAAATGGAAGTCGGGGCTGTGCAGGTCCACCTTGAAGCCAGTGACCTTGTGGTCGGCATCGAACGTGAAGGTGATGTAGCCCGGCTCCAGGAAGGGGTCGGCGTGTTGCCACTGGAAGGTGTCGAAGTGCCAGTGGCCGAGTGTTCCGGTCAGCAGGTCCTTCGCGGGTTGGAAGGTGAGCTGCAGGGTGCCGTTCACCTCGGAGATGGTGGCCGTGCCATAGATCTTGTCCGTATAGATGCCTGCGTAACTGCTGAGCGGGAGGGAGGGCTTGGTCTTCGGGACGCGGGCGGCCAGGCGGTCGGCGCGACGCTTGGCCTCGCGCTCGTCACGCTTTTTCAGGCGGGGTAGCATGTTCGCCACGGGGTCGGCCTTTCCTTCGCCCAGGTAGAGGTCCAGGATCTTGTTCGTGATGGCGAAGACGCTGTAGCTCTCGCCGTTGCCCAGCGCGATCACGGCGAGGTCCTGGTCGGGCACCACGGCGTGGTTGAGGATGAAGCCGGGCATGCCGCCGCTATGGGTGATCACGGTGTGGCCGTTGTTCTCCTCCAGGAACCAGCCGAGCGCCGCGCCATCACGACGACCGCCCATGGGCAGGTGCGAGTTGGTAAGGGTGGTGTAGGTGGCCTCGCTCAGGAAGACCTTGTCGCCCACCTTGCCTTCATTGGCCCACATGGCGTCCCACTTGGCCAGGTCGGTCACGCAGCTGTTGATGCCGGTGGCCCCATCGGCCCCTTTCAAGGCTTGGTAGGGCATGCTCTTCTGTGGCGCGGCCGGGTCCTGTCCCTTGCGCACGTGGGGCAGGGCCACATCGGTGAAACGCGCCAGGTCGGCGGTCTCCACGGTGGTGCGCGTCATGCCCAGCGGTTGCAGGATGCGCTCGGTGATGAAAGCGTCCCAGGTCTTGCCGCTCACCGCCTCGATGAGCTGTGCGGCGGCGATGTACATCAGGTTGCTGTAGCCGAACTCATCGCGGAAGGCGTGCGTGAAGGGCTCGTTGGCATGGCGCTGCAGGATCTCGCGCTGGTCGTAGTTCGTGCCGTACCAGAGCAGGTCGCCATCGAAGGTGATCCAGCCGCTGCGGTGGCAGAGCAGGTCCTTCACCATCATGTGCTCGGTCACATACGGGTCGGGTGTGCTGAACCAGGGCATATGCTTCACAACGGGGTCGTTCCACGCGAGCTTGCCTTCGTCCACCAGCAGGCCTACGGCGCAGGCGGTGAAAGCCTTGCTGATGCTGGCCACGAAGAAGATGCTGTTGGGGGTCACCGGCTCGGGCTTTGCCAGGTCCAGCTTGCCGTAGCCTTTGCTCCACACGAGCTGGCCGTCCTTCACGATGCCTACGGCAAGACCGGGCTGATCGAACTTGACCACGGCATCAGCGATGTAGGCTTCGAGGGTGCTGAGATCGGGTTGCTGGGCATTGGTGATGAAGGCCAATCCCAGGGTCGGCAGAAGGAGGTGCTTGCGAAGGCTCATGCTGCGAAGTTGCACATCACACAGGTTATTCGTTCTCCACGCTCACTTCCACTTCGCTGACCTCCACCTTCGCTCCTTTGAGCTCGGTCTCAGGACTCACGCCTTCCAACACCTCCAGGTTGATGCCATCGCTGAGACCGGTCCTGATGTAGGTCTTCTTCCAGCCCTCGCCGTCCTTTACCTGCACGAAGGCGCTGTCGCCCTTTTCGTTGAACTCCACGATGCTCTCGGCCACGGTGTAAACGCTGTCGCGCTGTTCGAGCACGATGTCGGCGTTGGCGCTGTAGCCGCTGCGCAGGGTCTGCCCTTCCTTCACCTTCACTGCAGCGCGGATCTCGAACTGGATGGCGCCGTTCTCTTCGACGCCCTTGGGGGCGATGTACTCGAGCTCGGCGTCCCACTTGGCGTTCTCGATAGCGCCTACGGTCAGCACCACGGGCATGCCGAGCTTCACCTTGCCCACCTCGCTCTCGTCCACCTTGCCCTGGAAGATGAGGTCGTTCATGTCCGCAATGGCCGCGATGGTGGTGCCCTCGTTGAAGTTGTTGCGTTCAATGACGCTGTTGCCCTCCTTCACTGGCACATCGAGCACCATGCCGTCGATGGTGCTGCGCACGATGGTATTGCCGGCACTGCTGCGGCTGATGCCATCGCGCACCACCTGCAGGGCCTCTTTCGCAGCGGCCACTTCCTGGTCGGCGTTCTTCAGGGCGATGTCGAATCCCTGCATCTCGGCAGCACTGATCACGCCCTTGTCCGCGAGCGGTTTGTTACGGTCATAGTTGAGGCGCGCGTTCTGCTGGGCGATCTCGGCGTTGCGCACACGGTTCTCGGCGTTGCTCAGGCTCAGCATGTCGGGGACGATCTTGATCTTGGCGAGCGGTTGGTCGCGCTTAACCACATCGCCTGCTTCCACGTAGAGTTCGGCGATGATGCCACTGACCACGGGCTTGATCAGGATCTCCTTTCGCGGTACGATCTTGCCATTGGCCACGGTCTTCTTCACCACGTTGTTGCGCGCGAGCTTCTCCACCTTGAACTCATCAGGTCTGCTGGCGCTCTTCTGGTAGAGGAAGTAGAGCGTCCAGATGAAGAGGACACCCAGTCCGATGAAGAGGAGGTATTTGAGGATCTTTCTCATGGTTCCAATTGGTCGGTGGTCAGGCGGTGAGCATGGTCATTCGGCGCGCAGGGCATCCACTGCTTTGATGGCCATGGCCCGGCGCGCGGGCAGGAGTCCCGCAAGGAGGCCACTGGTGATGAGCACGGCGAAGGCGATGAGGGCGACGACCAGGTCGACGCCGGGGTTCTTGAAGTAATCCGCATCACCCGCCACGGAGCGGATGGCCTCCAGCACACCCACACCCGCGAGCAGGCCGAAGTAGCCGGCGATGAAGGTGAGGGTGAGGGCCTCCTGCACGATCTGCCCGGTGATGTTGCGCGGGGTGGCCCCAAGGCTGCGGCGGATGCCGATCTCCTTGGTCCGCTCCTGGATGCTCACCAGCATGATGTTGCCGATCCCGATGGCACCCGCGAGCAGCGTGCAGATGCCCACGAACCAGCTCAGCCCGCCGATGCCGATGAACAGTCCGTTCATCTTGCCATAGAACTCCTGCATGTTCCAGCTTCCGAAGGCGCTCTCGTCGGTGGGGTCCACGCGGTGCTTGCGGGCCATCAGCTGCCTCACCTGCTTCTCCACCTCGCCCACGTCCACACCGGGCTCGGCCACCAGGGTGAACCAGTGCACCTCGTTCAGGGCGTTGAAGGCCTTCTGGAAGGTGGTGAAGGGCACGTAGATCTTGGCGTCGGGATTGTCGCCCATCTCGGCGCTGCTCTTCTTCTTGCTCACGCCCACCACCTGGAAGTACACCCCGTTGATCTTGATGTGCTTCCCAATGGGGTCCTCGGGTTTGAACAACTGGTCCACCACGTCCTGCCCGATCACGGCCACCTTGCGCTCCTCGTTGAGGTCGGCATGGTTCAGGAAGCGTCCCTGTGGAAGCCGGATCGCCTCCACCTGGATCACCTCCGGCTCACTGCCATACACACTGAACGCACCCACCTTTGATCCGTAGCTCACGTTGTTGCCGCTTTGCCAGCCGCCCAGTTGGAGTTGCGGCGAACACACGGCGATGCCTGGCACATTGTTGCGGATGATGCTGATGTCCTCGTTATCGAAGGTGAACGAGCGTCCTTTCTGGAAGCCCGCGTATGGCTTGGTGGTGGGCATGGTCCAGAGGAAGCAACTGTTGGTGGCGAAGCCCTCGAAGCCGCCCAGCACCGCGTTCTTCAAACCGTTGCCCATGCCCAGCATCACCACCAGCATGAAGATGCCCCACGCCACACCGAACATGGTGAGGAAGCTGCGGAGCTTGTTCCTGCTCAGCGTGTTCCAGATCTCTCCCCAGCGGTCGTTGTCGAACATGGCGTTATTCGTCGCGTAGGGCTTCGATGGGACGGATGGCTGCGGCGCGGCGGGCGGGAATGAAGCCTGCAAGGGCACCGGCAACGATGAGCGCAACAAGGGCCGTGATGGCCACGTCGATGCGGATGGTGGGGTCGCGGAAGAATTCGCTGCCCGGTACCACGCTGGCGATGCCCTCCATCAGGAAGATGCCCATCACCAGCCCCAGCCAGCCTGCCATGCCGGTGATGAAGACGGATTCCAGGAGCACCTGGCCCACCACATTGGCCGGTGTGGCACCGAGCGCCTTGCGGATGCCGATCTCCCTCGTGCGCTCCTTCACCACGATGAGCATGATGTTGCTCACGCCCACGATCCCCGCGATAAGCGAGCCGATGCCCACGAACCACAGGAAGGCCGTGATGCCCGTGAAGATGTTGCTCACCGTGCCCACGTTCTCCACGTTGTTGTTCACCCACAGCGCGCGCTCATCGGTGGGGTCGAAGTCATGCCGCCGTGCCAGGGTGTGGATGGCCCGCTGTTCGGCCCGCTTGGCCCCGGCCACACTGGCATCAGCGAAGCTGAAGGTGATGTCGTCCACGATGCCTTTGGCGTTGAAGACCTTCTGCGCAGCGCTGAGCGGGATGTACACCGGACTGCGTTGCCCACGCTCCGGACCGCCGGTCTCGTAGGCATACAGCCCCACGACTTCAAAGGGGATCCCGTTCACGTTGATCCACTTGTGCAAGGGGTCCTCCTTCTTGAAGAGCTCGGTGCGGCAGTCCTCGGCGATGACGATGACCTTGCGGTCCTGCACCTGGTCCACCTCGTTGATGAAGCGCCCTTGGATGATGCGCTGGTGCTGCAGTTGTTGGTAGGCCGGCTGGATGCCCCGGATGCTGTAGCTGCCGGAGTTCATGCCATACTGCAGCTTGCTTTGGCCGCGCCACACGCTGTACTGCCCGCTGATGTGTTGGATGCCCGGTATGGCGTTCTTCAAGGCCGTGATGTCGGCATCCTCCAAGGCGATGGCCCGGTTGGGCGGCAGGCCCTTCCACGGCTTGCTGGTCTCGTTGCCCCAGATGCGGATGCTGTTGGTGGCCGTGTTGCGGAAGTTGTAGCTGAAGCCGTTGCGCAACCCGGCGCCGGCCCCCAGCAGGATGATCAACATGAAGATCCCCCAGAACACCGCAAAGCCGGTGAGCACGGCACGCAGCTTGTTCTTGCTGATGCTGTCCAGCACTTCGGCCCATTTCTCCCTATCGAACATCGTCGGCGGGTTTGCGCGTCACGGTGACCCCGTCCATGCTGGTGCTCAGGCTGCGCGGGTCCAGGTGGGCGTTCTCAATGAGCCCGTCGCGGAGGTAGATCACGCGCTGAGTGGCGGCGGCCACATCCCGCTCGTGAGTGACGATGACCACGGTCTTGCCCAGGTCGCGGTTCACCTCGGTGAGCAGCGCCATCACCTCCTCGCTGGTCTTGCTATCCAAGGCCCCGGTGGGTTCGTCGGCCAGGATGATCTTCGGGTCGCTGATGAGGGCGCGGGCGATGGCCACACGCTGCTTCTGGCCACCGCTCATCTCGTTGGGCATGTGGTGCGCCCACTCGCGCAAGCCCACCCGCCCCAGCATTTCCAGGGCCAGCTCATTGCGCTTGCGCCTTGGAACACCTTGGTAGTAGAGGGGGAGCGCCACGTTCTCCATGGCGTTCTTGAAGGCGATGAGGTTGAAGCTCTGGAAGACGAAGCCGATATACTTGCTGCGCAGGATGGCGTTCTCCGTCTCGCTCTGGCCCTTGATCAGCATGCCATCCAGCAGGTACTCACCGCTGTCGTAGTTGTCGAGGATGCCAATGATGTTGAGCATGGTGCTCTTGCCGGAGCCCGAACTGCCCATGATGCTCACGAGCTCACCACTGCGGATCTCCAGGTCGATGCCCTTCAGCACCTGCAGGATGTTGGCCCCGGTGCGGTAGGCCTTGCGAATGTCCTTCAGGACGATCATGGGCCTCGAAAGTACCGGACACCGCCTCATCCCTGGTCAACGATACACGAACGGTGAGGAACGTGGAGGAACGGTGCCCTTCACACCAGGTCCCAGACCGTGTGGCGCCGGGTGGGCAGCAGGGCCATCACCACGGCGGCTGGCAGGTTCACAAAGGGCACGGCGGTAAGCAGCCCCAGCCAGTGAACGGTCCCCGCGTCACGCAGGCGGTGCACACTGTTCCACACCAGCCCGGCGAAGAAGGCAGCGGTGCCCAGGCACGGGGCAAAGGTTAGTGCATCGTTGAGCCAGGGTCCGACAAGCACAAAGGGGTTCAGCCAGGACATGGCCACCAGCCCAGCGTTCGTCATCGGAACAAGGGCCAGGTAGAGCAGGTCCACCGCGGCCTTACCCACGGCGAGCAGGGCCACGTTGCGTTGGTAGGTGAGGCGGCCGGTGCGGCCGTCGCAGTGCATCAGTTGCTTGAAGGTGATCATGGCTGTTCATGTTGTGCCCCGGCGCACAAGGCGTCCAAGGCGGTTCCGATCCGCGGATGGCGGAATATGTAGCCCAGCTGCAGGGCCCGCGTCGGCACCACGCGCCGGCTCTTCAGCACCAGTTCCACCTCAGTGCGCATGGACCAGGCGCCGATGGGCAGCATCCAGGAGGCGATGGGGAAATGGAACAGCGGCTTCAGGCGCTGGCGCAGCAGGCGCATCAGCTCGCGCTCCGGCAGCGGTTCCGGTGAGGCGAGGTTGAGGATGCCCTTTGCCGCGGGTGTGTCGATCAGCCATTGGAAGAAGGCCGCTACGTCCGCCTCGTGTACCCAGCTCACGTACTGGGTTCCTGGCCCGTGCTGCCCGCCCAGCCCCATCCGCACCAGCTGACGGAAGCGGGGGAAGACCCCGCCATGACTGCTGAACACCATGGCGCAGCGCACGGCCACCTGACGCACGCCGGGTCGTGCATGAGCGAAGAAGGCCTTCTCCCAGGCCAGCACCACCTGCGGGCTGAAGTCATTGCCGAGCTCGCCGGTGTCCTCGTCCATCGCACGGTCCTCGGCGTGGCGGTACACGGTGGCGCTGCTCAGGTTGATCCACAGCTTCGGGGGCGTGGCGCAGCGTTCGATCGCCTGGCCCAGGGCTTGGGTGGCATCCACCCGACTGTTGAGGATGAGCGCCTTGTTGCGGGCGGTGTAGCGGCAGTCCACGCTGCGGCCGGCGAGGTTCACCACCACATCGGTGCGTTCCAGTTCATCGGCCCAGGCGCCGGTGGTGCGGCCGTCCCAAGGCAGGAAGGTGACGCCGGGGGCGCTGTGGTGTTGAGGATGCCGGGTGAGGACGACCACGTCCCAGCCCTGTCGCACGAAATGCTGTTGCAGGATGCGGCCCATGGTGCCGGTGCCGCCCGCGAGAAGGATGGTGCGCTTGTTCATGGTGGTGGTGCGTAAGGGACAGGGGACCGCAGTTCAGAAGGTGGGCTCGACGGTAGCAGTGCCTGCAGGCGGCATCGGCCGGTTCTCGCGGCTCTTGCGGCGGCCGCGGAAGAAGAGGTACAGGTTCAGGAAGAGCATGATGCCCAGGTAGATCGCAAAGCCGCCGAGCTTGCCGGCCAGCACCTCCACCAGTTCCTGGTTGGTATCAAGGGCATTCCTGTACGTGGTCACATAGCCACCTCCGTCGATGCCCATGTTCACTTCGGCCCCCTGGTCAATGCGCAGGATGAGCAGCGCGAAGCCCATGTTCAGCAGGTAGAAGCCCACCTCGAAGAGCCGGTTGGTGCTGTCGGCGATGTCGGCCTTGCCGCGGAAGATGTCGAGCATGAACACGCGGCCGTTGCGGAAGAGGGTGCGCGCCACATAGAGGGTGAGGCCCAGGGCGAGCGGCAGGTAGATGAAGTAGGCGAGGACGATCTTGCTGGTCATGACTGTGCGGGTGTTGGTTGATGACGGTGCTTGATCCGGCTCCAGATCAGGAGCACGGCGATGTTCTGGTAGTGGAGCCAGGCGAGCAGGAAGAGGATGGTGGCCATGCGGGCGCTGAGCGTGGAAAGCATATGGGGCACGGAGATGATCGGTTCCCATTGGCCCACCACCACGGCGATGTAGCCGGCGTTCACCACGTAGCAGCCCACCAGGAGCACGTTGTTCACCGCATCCACGAAGGCGGCCTCGTTATCGAAGATCCGCAGCATCCACACGCGCCCGTGGCGATGGCTCACCTGCGCGGTCCACACCGCGATGGCCAGCATCGCCGGGAAGAAGAGCAGGTAGCTGAGGAGGTTGAGGCTCATGTTGTGTGCTGAAGTTTCAGGATATATTGAAACATTGTCACATGAAAAAAGCGTTCATCTGAGGAGGGTGGAAGCGGCCTTGAGGAACCACTGGACGTCGCTGCGTGTGCTGCGCTCCAGCACCGCGTCGATCCGGCTGGTTAGGTCATGCAGGTCGGTGGCCATCTGCCGGAAGGCCTTGCTCTCGGCATTCGCACCCTCGGCCCGCTTCAGCTCGGCAAGCAGCTTCACCATGGGCTCCAACTCGCGCTTCTTCCGCTCGCGGGTGATGTGCGTGGCGATCTTCCACACATCCTTTTCCGCTTGGAAGAACTCCCGCCGCTCACCGGTCTTCAGCACGCGGTCCACCAGGTGCCAGTCGATCAGCGCACGGAGGTTCATGTTCGCATTCCCCCGGCTGATGTTGAGCTGTTCCATCACGTCCTCTGTGCTCAACGGCTCCGGGCTGATCAGCAGGAGGGCGTGCACCTGGGCCATGCTGCGGTTGATGCCCCACTGGCTGCCGAACGCGCCCCAGGCCTGGATGAACTTGTCCTTGGCTTCGCGGAGTTCCATGGTCTTCGGTGGTCAGCGGGTCAAAGGTGGATCGTCAAGACCGTAGTTTCAAACAGTATTGAAAGTTATGTGATGGACGGTTCGGTGTCGTGGTGCTGTGGCAAGGATGATCAACCCCTCGGAGGCCTATGGGACCAGTTGTCCGTGAGCAGTCGCACCACCTCTTCGTCCTCCACGGCATCGAAGCCCTGGTAATACTGTCCAACGCTCTGAAGATGATCAGGGGCGAGCAGATGGACCTCGTCGTCCACGATATCGCGCAGGGTATGGAGGAAGGAGGCGGGCAACACGGGAAGGGCTACCACGATGCCGTTGGGACGTGACCGGCGTAGCAGGTCCAGGGTGGCGAGCAGCGTGTGTCCGGTGGCCACGCCATCGTCGACCACGATCACGGTACGCCCGGTGATGCGTGGGGCGGGCCGGTCACCGCGGTAGCATAGTTCACGTGCCCTGATCTGCGCACGCAGCTCCGCCACGGACCTCTTCAGTTCTTCCGGTGGAAGGTCGTAGCGCGTATCGAGATGCACGTTGTTCAGGGTCACCGCACCAACGGCGAACTCGGGGTTGTCCGGGTCACCGATCTTCTTCACCAGCAGGATGTCCAGCTCGAGGCCCAGTTCCTTGGCGATGGGGTGGGCCACGGCCACACCGCCTCGTGGGATGGCAAGCACCAGCGCATCAGTGCCGCGGAAGACCTCCAACAGCGAAGCGAGCGCTTCGCCGGCATCGCGGCGATCTCTGAACAAGGTCAGGCCTCTGTTCATGGCTGGCCCGATCCCGGCTGAGGTTTGGTGGGAGGTTCGATGGGCGGCCGGTTCGGAGGTTCCGATGGCCTTGTGATAGGCCGGTCGGGTGGGGAGGGGTACGTGGGCGCTTCGGTGGGCGATGGCCCGGGTCGTTCCGGTGCGGGAACCTCGCGCGGTCCAGTGCCATTGGCGGGAAGATGGTCGGCCATTTGTCAGGCGTGTTGGGCGGTGGTTTGCTGCTGCTGTTCCGCTTCGCGGATATTGGTGATCCCTTTCAGTAGCGCGTCCGGATTGAAGGAGATGCTGTTGATGCCTTGGTCAACGAGGAAGCGGGCGAAGGTGGGGTCGTCGCTCGGGGCCTGCCCACATAGACCGATGCGGATGCCCGAGGCACGGGCCGAGGCGATGGCCAACGAGATGAGGTCCTTCACCGCAGGTTCGTTCTCGCTGAACAGGTCGCTGATGATCGCCGAGTCGCGGTCGATGCCAAGCGTGAGCTGCGTGAGGTCGTTGCTGCCGATGCTGAATCCGTCGAAGTGCCGGGCGAAGTCCCGGGCACGGATGGCATTGCTGGGGATCTCTGTCATCATGTAGATCTCCAAGCCGTTCTTCCCGCGCTGCAGGTCCAGCTCGGCCATCAGTGCCACCACGCGCTCCGCCTCACCTTCGGTACGACAGAAGGGGATCATCAACTTCACGTTGGTCAGTCCCATCTCATCGCGTACACGCTTCATAGCGGCGCATTCCAGGGCGAATCCCTCGCGGTAGCGTTCGTTGTAGTACCGGGATGCCCCGCGGAACCCGATCATGGGGTTCTCCTCCTGCGGCTCGAACTGCGCACCTCCCAGCAGGCTTGCGTACTCATTGGTCTTGAAGTCGCTCATTCGCACGATCACATCATGCGGATGGAAGGCGGCGGCGATCGTGGCCACGGCCTCGGAGAGGTGCTCGATGAAGTAGCGGCGTTTGTCCGGATGCCGGTGGGTGAGCCGCTCGATCTCGGCCTTCGCGTGCAGGTCCTGCAGCTCATCAAAGCGCACCAGGGCCATGGGATGCACGCGGATGCTGTTGTTGATCACGAATTCAAGGCGCATGAGCCCTACCCCGCGCTGCGGGTGGAGCGCGTATCGGAAGGCCTTTTCCGGATCGGCCAGGATCAGCATCACGTCCGTCCGGGGTAGGGTCACCTGCCGCAGGTCGATGGAGCGTTCGGTCCACTCCAGATGGCCCTCGTACACATGGCCCGTTCGGCCTTCGGTACAGCTCACGGTCACCAGTTGCCCATCGGTCAGCTTCTCGGTCGCTTCCATTGCGCCCACGATGGCCACGGTGCCCATCTCGCGTGCAACGATGGCCGCATGGCTGGTGCGCCCGCCCTTGTTGGTGACGATCGCTGCGGCGCGCTTCAGCACCGGGTCCCAGTCGGGGTTCGTGATGTCCGTCACCAGCACCTCGCCGCGTTGCAGCTTCTCGCCCTCAGCCGGACTGGACAACTTCCGCACCCGGCCCGCTGCGACCTTGCTGCCCACGGCACTTCCGCTGCACAGCACCTTCCCCTTGGTCTTCAGGGCATACTCCTTCAACTCGTAGGGGTCCTTGGCGGAATGCACCGTTTCCGGCCGCGCCTGTACGATGTAGAGCCGCCCCGTGAGGCCATCCTTCGCCCACTCGATGTCCATGGGCATGCCGTAGTGCTCCTCGATGACCAGCGCCCAGCGTCCCAGTTGTTCCACCTCGGCATCCGTAAGCACGAAGGTCCCACGTAGGTCCTCCGGTGTATCCACGTTCACTGTGGTGGAACCGGGACGGTCCGATCCGGCCGGTGCGAGCACCATGGTGCGCTGTTTGTCACCCAGACGATGCTGCACGATGGACAATGCTCCGGTGCGCAACGAGGGTTTGAACAGGAGGAACTCATCCGGTTCCACTGCACCCTGCACCACGTTCTCGCCTAGGCCCCACGATGCGGCCACATGCACCACGTTACGGAAGCCGCTGTCGGGTTCCAGGGTGAAGATCACCCCCGCACCACCGATGTCCGACCGCACCATGCGTTGAACGCCGATGCTCAAGGCCACCTTCATGTCGGGGAAGCCCATGTCGTGCCGGTACTTGATCGCGCGCTCCATGAAGAGCGAGGCGTAGCATCGCTTGCACGCCTCCAGCAGGGCCTCGGTGCCGGTGATGTTCAGGAAGGACTCATGCCGCCCGGCGAAGCTGGCGGTGGGCAGGTCCTCTGCGGTGGCGCTGCTGCGCACGGCCACGGGCCCCGCATCAAGCCGCTGCAGTTCATCATAGGCTTGGCGCACCGCGGTGGCCAGATCGTCCGGCCAAGTGCCGGCCAACACCAGGGCTCGTGCCTGTTCGCCGATGGTGGAAAGGTTGCTGAGCGACCCGCGGTCCAGTTGGTCCATCAGTCCGGCGATCGTCGTCCGGATGCCGTTCGTATCCAGAAAATGCCAGTAGGCCTGGGCGGAAAGGGCGAATCCTTCGGGTACGGTGATGCCTGCGGGGTGCAGGTGGGCCATCAACTCGCCCAATGAGGCGTTCTTGCCGCCCACCAAGGGCACATCGGTGTTGCGCACATCACGCAGCCAGTGGATGAATGAGGTCATGCGCTGAAGCTACCTCAGCCGTCCCGGCGGCACCCTGTCGATCGTCAGGTGTAACAAGTGTTCCGTGACCCCTGACGTTTCCGGCTGGGGACATTCTGCACAGGGTGAAAGAAAAAAGCCCCTCGGAAGGGGCTTTTTGCGGACCGGACGGGACTCGAACCCGCGACCTCCGCCGTGACAGGGCGGCATTCTAACCAGCTGAACTACCGGTCCATCCTGCTCCGCCGTTGAGCGAAGCGGGTGCAAATGTAATGGTTCACCGG
>Ga0315900_10001048_pt1 | contig 44578 bp, 23 predicted proteins | sample LakEriMetagenome_FD_203521 | JGI IMG/M metagenome (GOLD analysis project Ga0315900, IMG submission 203521) | Freshwater fungal communities from buoy surface, Lake Erie, Ohio, United States - Buoy 12 MA114 | ecosystem: Environmental > Aquatic > Freshwater > Lake > Lake biofilm | place: USA: Lake... | reverse complement strand
GGTCTCCGAAACAGCAGGCCGTTGCGTCCTCCTTTCAGATGGTACCCGTTTCCGCCCCACTGTGCTCGTCGTTTCGTGAGGATGTTCCCAGATGCGGCGAGACCGCGCCGCCGGCACGCGTTCTTTGAAGCCCTGTTTTCCGTGGTACCCTCCGGCGCGGCCACCATGGCCGCCGCGTCGGGTGGAGATGCCACGTCCGCTCCCAAGGCCTGGTGGCGGTGGAGCGGTGCCGACGGCGCAGACCGGTCAGAGCACGACGTCGCGCACCACGTTCCCCTCGACGTCCGTGAGGCGGAAGTCTCTGCCCTGGTGGTGGAACACCAGCTGCCGGTGATCGAATCCGAGCAGGTGCAGCAGCGTGGCGTGCAGATCGTGAACCGTGACCGGCGCGGCGGTGACGCCCATGCAGAACTCGTCGGTGGCCCCATGGACGTGGCCGCCGCGAATGCCGCCACCGGCCAGCACCATCGAGAAGGCGTCGCGATGGTGGTCGCGTCCGACGTCGCCGCTCTTGGCAGCCTGCGCCATCGGGGTCCGGCCGAACTCGCCCCCCAAAATCACCAGGGTGTGTTCCAGCAGCCCGCGCTGTTTCAGGTCGTGGATCAGCGCGGAGAACGCCTGATCCATCCGCGGCACCCGCACCGGGTACGACTTGTAGATGTTCGTGTGGTGATCCCAGCCGGAATCGAAGATCTGCACGAACCGCACGCCCCGCTCCACCAGCCGCCGGGCGACCAGGCAGTTCCGTGCCAGCGATGGCTGATCGGGCTTCGCCCCGTACCGCTCCAGCACGTCGCGGGGCTCGTCCTCGAGCCGCACGAGTTCGGGAACGGCCAGCTGCATCCTGCCGGCGAGCTCGTATTGGCCGATCCGCGTGGCGATCTCGGGATCGCCGATCGCAGCCAGGCTGTGGCGGTTGATCGCGTTGATGGCGGTCAGCACGTCGTCGCGATCGTGTCGCGTCATGCCTTCCGGGTCGGTCAGGAAGTGGATCGGAGAGCCGCTGTTGCGGAACTCGACCCCCTGGTGGATGCTCGGCAGGAACCCGGCTCCCCAGGCGCTGGCCCCCGAAAAGGGATTGCCATTGGTGAGCACGACGTAACTGGGCAGGTTGTCGTTGAGTTTCCCCAGCCCGTAGGAAGCCCACGCGCCGAACGTCGGCCGGCCGATGCGGGCGTGGCCCGACAGCATGAACATCTCCGCCGCCCCGTGGCTGAACTCGCTCGACACCATGCTGCGAATGACGGTGATGTCGTCGGCCACGTCCCCCAGCCGGGGCGTCAGTTCGCTCAGTTCCATGCCGCACCGGCCGTATGGCCGGAAGGCGTAGGGCGAGGCCATGACCTTGGCGTCGGGGGCGATGAAGGCGAACTGCCTGCCGGCTCGGACTGACTCCGGCAGCGGCTGCCCGTCGTACTTCGCCAGCGCCGGCTTGGGGTCGAACAAATCGACCTGGGACGGACCACCGGCCAAATGCAGGTAGATGACCTGCCGGGCCCGGGGGGCGTGATGCGTGCCGCCGCCGGGAGCCGCCCGCAGAAGCGGTTCGTCCGCCAGGAGCGACTCCAAGGCGATCGCGCCCAAGCTGAACGAGCCGATCTGCAGCAGCGACCGCCGGCCGAGCCGCGCGGGCGTCGTTCCCGGTTTCGAGTCCTGCCGATCGGATCGCGGATTCGACATGCTGGGGCCGCCTAATTTCGCGTGATCGTCTCGTCGAGATTCAGCAGCGTCTGGCTGACGAGCGACCAGGCGGCCAGGTCGATGCCGTGCTCTTCCCGCGGGACGTTCAACTCCGTCAGGAATTGCTCCATCCGCCGGGGGTCGGCGGCGAACCCGCGGCGTTTTTTTTCCACCAGGTCCGTCAGCACGCGAATCTCTTCTTCCCGGGGTCGTCGGGCCACGCACGTGCGGATCGCCCAGGTGATTTTCTGCCGGTCGTCCCCGGCGCAGTCCAGGATCCGCCGGGCGAAGGCGGCGTACAGTTCGAGAAACGCCGGGTCGTTCAGCAGCACCAGCGCCTGCGACGGCGTGTTGGTGCGGGACCGTCGGGCGACGCATGCCGACCGCTCGGGCCAGTCGAGGGCCTGGAGCGACGGATGCGGCGCGCCTCTGCGGAACACGGTGTAGATTCCGCGGCGGAAGCGTTCCGCTCCCCGGGCTTCCGGATACGATCCGTCTTCGTTGCCGGTGATCTCGTCCCACAGCTTCGCCGGCTGGGGCGGATACGCGGGGGGGCCGCCGACACGCCGGGTGAGGCGGCCGGAGACCGCCAACGCCTGATCACGGATCAGTTCGGCGTCCAGCCGCACCCGCGGGCCGCGGGCGAGCCATTCGTTGTGGGGATCGCGGCGAAACTGCTCGGTACCGGCGGAGGACGACTGGCAATACGTCGCGGAGGTGACGATGCGCCGGAGGATGTGCTTCATCGACCAAGGCCGCTCGCCGGCGGCGAACTCCAGCGCCAGCCAATCGAGCAGTTCGGGGTGCGTGGGAAGTTCGCCCTGCGTGCCGAAGTCGTCGGTCGAGAGCACGATGCCGCGGCCGAAAATCTCGCCCCACCAGCGATTGACGGTGACGCGGGCCGTGAGGGGGTGGGCGGGATCCACCAGCCACTTCGCCAGGCCGAGTCGGTTGGGAGGTGTGTCGGCCGGCATCGGGTGGAGCCACTCGGGGGCGCCGGGGGCGACCGGTTCCGCCGGCTCCCGATAGTCGCCCCGGCGCAGGAGATGGGTCGTCCGCGGGGCAGGATCGTCGGCCAGCACGAGCACCCGTGGCGGGCCCGCGCGGCGGACCGCGGCGGTGAGTTGCTTGCGCCGGGCGACGAGTTCCTTGGTCTCCGGCGCCACCGACAGGAAGTGCTTCTCGATGTCCTCGACTTCCGCCGGTTTGCGTTCGCCCGGCGGTCTGTCGAGCAGGCGGCGGATATCGACGGGCACGTCGGGGTCGTCCTTGGCGGTCTCCTCCCAGGCAGGCTGGCGGGCAACCGCGTCCGGACGCGCGGCGTCGAGTTCCTTCGTGACGGCGGTCAACTCGCCCCGCAGCGCCTCGTATTTCGCCAGCGGCTCACCCGCCAGCGGCACCTCCACCATCGCCGGGGGCTGAAACCGTTTGCGAACTTCTTTTCCAGAACGGTCGAACTCGGTGACTGCCGCGTTGAAATAGGCGAACAGCCGGTAGTAGTCGGTGATGGTCACCGGGTCGAACTTGTGCGAATGACACTGGGCGCATTCGAGCGTGCTGCCCAGCCACACGGAACCGACCTTGCTCACCCGGTCGAAGAGCAGATTCGCCCGCACCTCTTCCGCGATCGAATCGCCGGCGGCGTTGAAGGGGGTATGGCGAAAAAAGGCGGTGGCCAGCCGCAGGTCATCGGGCGATTGATTGCGAACGGGATGCGTTTCCGGGGCGCCGGCCGCAAGGTCGCCGGCCACCTGAGCGATGGTGAACTCGTCGAACGGCATGTCTTCGTTGAGGGCCCGAATCACCCAGTCCCGCCAGGGCCAGTTGGTCCGCACGGCGTCGTGCTGGTAACCGTTCGAATCCGCGTACCCCGCCAGGTCGAGCCATTGCCGCGCCCATTTCTCACCGAACTGGGGTGCCGCCAACAGCTTGTCGACGACCGCCTCGTAGGCCGCGGGCGATGGATCCCGCTCGAAGGCTTCGACCTCTTCGGCCGACGGCGGCAGCCCCGTCAGATCGAGATGCACCCGCCGCAGCAGCACCGCGGGCTCGGCCGCCGTCGCAGGCCGGAGGCCCTCCCGCTCCAGACTCGCGAGCACGAACCGGTCGATCGCCCCGCGCGGCCAGGCCGTGTCGCGGACCTGCGGCAGGGCGGGACGCCGGGGGGGCACATACGCCCAATGCGACGCGAAGTTCCCGCCGTCCTGCACCCATCGGCGGAGGAGTTGGATCTCTTCCGCAGCCAGCGGCTTCCCTTCGGGTGGCATCCGCTCGGCGCCGGCGGCGGTGACGCGGCGGATCAGTTCGCTGGCCTGCGGCTGCCCGGGGACGATCGCCCGCTGCCCCGAATCGAGTACGGCGGTCGCCCCCTCCCGCGTGTCGAGCCGCAGGCTCGCCTCCCGGGAGGCCTCATCGGGGCCGTGGCAATGCAGGCATCGTTTCGCGAGTATCGGCCGGATGTCACGGGCGAAATCGACGGTGCCGCCCTGCGGAACCGGAACCTCTTCCGCAGGTGCGATCAGGGGCCGCGGCCAGAGGAGGGCCAGAAGAGCCAGTCCGCGGCAGTACTGAAGTTTGCGGAGCAGCATGCATGTGCCTGAAGACGGAACCCGACCGCGGGTTCGCCGGCGGTCGACGGCGACGAAAAATCCCGCGCCGAAACCTATTTGTTCCGCTATCGGCCGCCGGAGATCAGCCATCGTCTGGGCCGCCTGCCAGTCCTCAATTTTACCCGGGCACCAGCGACAGGCCAGCCGGTCGAGTCTGGAACTCCAGAGCCAATCGGGGCCAACACCCGGCCACGGGTCAGCCCTTCTTCAGGGTGGCCAACTCGGCATGGGCCGCGGCGAGCTCCTTCTCCAGCCGCGGCACCTCGGCCGGGTCATCGGGCTGCTTCTTCGCGCCCGCCAGGAGCTGCTGCAGCTTCCCGATCCGCTGCTGGAGCACCTCCATCCGCTTTTTGTCCTTCTTGTCCATCGGCATCCTCCCGTGCGGCGTTGTCCAAGGGGCGTTCCCGGCGGTCGATCCGCACGCCGCTGTCCTCGGCGACGTTCGGCCCGGTGTGCAGCTGCCGCATCCACCCCGAGAGCAGGACGACCGCCAGCATGGTGCCGAGCGTGACCGACAGCCACTTGGCCCGGTCGTTCCGCACCCACTGCGTGCCCGCGCCGCGGCCCACGAGGGCGCTGGCGAAATAGAAGGCCACCAGCGCGAGAAGGAACTTGGCTCCGAACAGGGCGTGGTAGCTCGTCTGCCGCATCCAGCCGCCGTCGGCCCAGCCCTCGGCCTTCACGCGGCCGTTGAAGAGCAGGAAGTTGGCCAGGCCGCTGGCCAGGAGCACCGTGATCGCCCCGATCACCCAGGGCAGCCAGCGGCGGCGGATGGAGTCGTGCAGCCGGTCGCGGGTCGCGGTGTCGAAGTCGCCGAGCGCGGGGAGGAGGCCGAAGCGGGCGAAGACCAGGGCCCCCATGGCGACGATCGCGGCCAGGATGTGTGCCCAGCGGAGCAGAAGCGTGACGGGATCCATGCGGTAGCCTCCGGTGACGGGCGTGAGACCGCCGCATGGTAGCCGATTTTCTTTCGGCCCCAAGCGGGGCGGATTTGTCGCGGGCGGCCGCCGCGGCCTACAGTGGGTTTTCTATGGAAGACGATGGCGACGACGAGGCCGTGCTCGACCTGCCGGGTGGCAACCCGCACGACCGGTGGATGCGAATGGCGATCGACGAGGCCCGGGCCGCGGCCGCGGAGGACGAGGTGCCGGTCGGGGCGATCGTGGTCGCCGGTGGCCGGGTGATCGCCAGTGCCCACAACCAACGCGAGCGGCTCGCCGACCCGACGGCCCACGCCGAGATGATCGCCCTGACGCAGGCCGCCGCCGCGGTCGGCTCCTGGCGGCTCGAGGGCTGCACCCTGTACGTCACGCTCGAGCCCTGCCCGATGTGCGCCGGGGCGATCCTCCAGGCACGGGTGCCGCGGGTCGTGTGGGGAGCGGCCGACCCCAAGGCGGGGGCCGTCGAGTCGCTCTACCGGCTGTTCGAGGATCCGCGGCTCAACCATCGCGTCGATCACGTGGGCCGCGTGCTGGCCGACGAGTGCGGCCGGATGTTGAGTGAGTTCTTCCGCGGCAAGCGCGGCTAGCCTTTTCGTGCCCGGCCCTCCGCCCACATGCCAAACCCGGCGCGGAGTGCCAACGCCCCGTCGCCGGGCGTTCGCTACGGGCATCCTGCCCTTCGCTCTCTCGGAGACGTCTGCGCTCCGCCATCCATGGCTCCGCTTGCCGCCTACGCCGGCTCTCAGGGCATTGGCACCCCTCACCTCCGTCAGTCCTCGGTATCACCGCGAGTCGGACGAGTGCGGCGGATTTGAGAGCATGCCGGAAGCAGCGTGGAAATCGCCCTACGCCCGCTTGTCGATGGGCACGAAGTCGCGGAGCGTCTCGCCGGAGTAGATCTGCCGCGGGCGGCAGATCTTCTTCGTCGGCGAGTGGTGCATCTCGATCCAGTGGGCGATCCAGCCGGGCAGGCGGCCCATCGCGAACAGCACCGTGAACATCTGCACCGGGATGCCCATCGCCCGGTAGATCACGCCCGAGTAGAAGTCGACGTTCGGGTAGAGCTTCCGCTCGATGAAGTACTCGTCGGCCAGCGCCACCTCCTCGAGCTGCTGGGCGATGTCGAAGATCGGGTCGTGGCGGGCGATCTTGGCGAGGAGCCTGTCGCAGATCGACTTGATGAGCTTGGCCCGCGGGTCGTAGTTCTTGTACACCCGGTGGCCGAAGCCCATGAGGCGGAAGCCGGAGTCCTTCTTCTTGGCGAGGTCGACGTACTTCTTCACGTCGCCGCCGTCGGCCACGATCTTCTCCAGCATCTCCACGCAGGCCTGGTTGGCGCCGCCATGCAGCGGCCCCCAGAGGGCGGAAATGCCGGCGGAGATGCTGGCGAACAGGTTGGCGTCGCTCGAGCCCACCATGCGGACGGTCGAGGTGGAGCAGTTCTGCTCGTGGTCGGCGTGGACGATGAGCAGCGTGTCGAGGGCGTCGGCGAAGTCGGGGTCGACGTGGTATTCCTCGCACGGCACCGCGAACATCATGTGGAGGAAGTTTTCGCAGTAGCCGAGGTCGTTCTGCGGATACATGAGCGGCTGGCCGCACGACTTCTTGTGGCTGTAGGCGGCGATCGTCGGCAGCTTCGCCATCAGCCGGTGTACGCTCACCTCGACCTGCCGTGGATCGCGGACGTCGAGGGAATCCTGGTAGAAGGTGGACAGGGCCCCCACCACGCTGCCCACGATCGCCATCGGATGGGCGTCCCGCGGGAAGCCGCCGTAGAAGCTCCGCATGTCCTCGTGGATCATCGTGTGCCGCGACAGCGACGTCCGGAACGCGTCGAGCTCGGCGGCGGTCGGCAGCGTGCCGTAGATCAGCAGGTGGGCCACCTCCACGAAGTCGCACCGCTCGGCCAGCACCTCGATGGGGTAGCCGCGATAGCGGAGGATCCCCTGCTCGCCGTCGAGGAAGGTGATCGCGCTGGTCGTCGAGCCGGTGTTGACGAACCCCTCGTCGAGCGTGATGCAGCCCGTCTGGGCGCGGAGCTTGGCGATGTCGAGGGCCCGCTCCCCTTCGGTGCCCACGACCAGCGGGATGTCATAGGCCTGGCCGCCGATCTCCAGGCGGGCGGTGCCGTCGGACCGCGTGCCCGGCCACGGCGGCGTCGCGGGGGCTGTGGGCTTGGGGGCGGCGGTCATGGCGTGGTCTCCCGGGGCGTCTCGCGGCTGGGCACAGGCCGGGACGGGGCACGGTGGCGACCCGACCAGTGGAATGGACGGCGGCAGTGTAGCCCTGGCCCCCCGGCCGGGCAACGAGGTCGCGTGGTTCGCGGCGCGGGATGGAGGACCGCGTCGCGTCAGCGGGTCGTCGTCGGCCGGCTGGCCGTCATGGGGCGCGTCGCGCCGGTCGGCTCGGCATCGAACACGCTCCACACGGGCGTCCGCTCGCGGAGCTTCCGCAGGTAGTCTTCGGTGGCCTTGCGTTCCCGGTCCGCGACCAGGGTCGCGCGGATCCCCACCTGGGCTTCGATGAAGGGCGTGCGGCCGGCGTCCTTCCGTTCCACCACGCGGACGATGTGCAGCGCGGCCTGGTCGGCCAGGTTCGGCGACGGTTCGTCCTCGATGATGGCGCTCAGTTGGCCCACGGGCAGCGAGAAGATCGCCTCGTCGAGCCGCTTCGACGCCAGGCTGCCCGCGTTCGTCCAGTCGAAGAGGCCGCCCTGGCTGGCCGTGGGGCCCTCCGACCGGGCCTTCGCCACGTCGGCCAGCGGCTTGCCGGCGAGAACTTCGTTGCCCATCGACGCGAGCAGATCCCAGGCCTGCTTCCGCGACCGGCGGGCGTTGACCTTGATCGTCAGCGCCTCGAAGCGGGCCTTGGCCGGGAACTCGTAGTCGGCAAGGTGGTTCTGGTAGTAGGCGATCATGTCGGCGTGGGCGATCTCGTCGTCGTTCTTCGTGTTCTTGCGCATCCACTCCTGGGACAGCCCGCGCTCGAAAAACATCTTCCGCATTCGGTCGAGCGATTGCCCCTTGGCCCGCAACTGCTGCTCATACTCCAGCGAGTTGGCGACGCCGGCCTCCTGCATCATCTTGGGGAGAAACTGCTCGTCGAAGGCCTTGTCGACGTTCTTGCGGATGTCGGGGATCTTGTCCTCGGGAATCTCCCGCAGCGCGTCGACGTAGATGAGGAGCATCTCGACGTGCTGGGGCAGCACCTGCTGGCAGATCTGCAGTTTCAGCTTGCGCAGGTCCTCCGGCGGCATGCTCGGCCCCGCCTTTTCGAGATACTCCAACGCCTTGGGCGTGAGCAGGTCGCCCTCGAGCACGACCTCGGGCCCGACGCGGGCCACGACCATCGCCATCTCCAGCGACTGCGCCTGTGGGGGCACGGCCGCCGTGCCGGTCGCGGGCTGCTCGTAGTTGGCGGGCACGACGCCCCCGCCTCCGGCCGTGCCCGGGCCCACGGCCTTGGCGACCTCGGCCGCGATCAGGTCGCGGACCGGCTCCAGGGGCGCGCCGGGATTTTCCCGGATGCTCGAGAGCACGTGGTTGTCGAGCGGTTTCTGGCCCGCGGTCGGCCAGCCGGCGGGCCGCGACACGGCCTTGGGCACGTGGGGCACGAGCGCCGGGCCGACTCCGGCCCGCGGGCCGGCGGCGCCGGCCGCGGATGGGCTGGCGGCCAGCGGGTTGGGCTCGGCTGGGTCCGACGGCGCCGCGGCCGCCAGGCGCATGCTCACGGCCAGGCACAGGACCAGCGGGATCGGCCCGTGGAGGCGAGCTGTGGCGGACGCTGTCACGATGCGGGGGATTCCGGGCGTGGGCAGCCGAGTCTCGGCCGGGGGGCGGGACTATAGAAAGGTCCCCGCGGCCGTCGCAAGCCCGTCACGGCCCGGGTTTTCCAGCGGCGGGCTGCTGCAGGAGGTAGGCGAGCAGGTGGGGCAGGTTCGTCTCCCCGACCTGGTCGATCATGTTCGCCGGCATCGGCGAGGTTCGGGACGTGGCCGTCTCCTCGATTTCCGCGTTGGCCACCCGCACCTCCTTGCCCGTCGCATCGGCGAACACGACGTCGCCCCCCTCCTCGCGGAGGCGGAGCCCCGCGACCACGCGGCCGTCGGCGAGCGTGACGATCGTCGTCCGGAACGCCTCGTCGACATTGCGGCTCGGATCGAGGATGTCCTCCAACAGTCGTGCCGGGCCACGCTGCCCGATGCCGTCGAGCTGCGGACCGATGAGACCGCCCTGCTGCCCCAGGCGGTGGCAGGCGGCGCAGTGCTTCGTGAACAGCTCACCCCCGGCGTCGGCCGAGCCGCCCGCCTTGCCGAAATGGCCGGCCACCGTGCCGATCGTCTGCTGGATCCGCTGGTCGGCCGGCTGCAGACCGGCGGTCAAGGCCTTGATCCGCGTGTCGATGTTCGCTAGGCCGCACTGTTTGAGCCGGCTGACCACCTGGCCATCCTGGAGCAGCAGCGGCGACGCCTTGCCGGCGGCGACCATCTGGAGCAGCGGTTCTGCCCCCTCGTTGCGCGCGAGCAGCACCATCGCCCAGTCCTTCTGCTGCGCCGCGTTGGCCGTCTTCATCGCCGCCCCGATCGCCTCCCGCAGCGGCGTTGACTCGACCCCCGCGCAGCGCCGGGCGAAGGCGATCCGCACGGCATACGGCTCGGTCGGGACCGGGATCACCGCCGCGGCCGCATCCAGCGTGCGGTGTTGGTCGAGCGCCAGCAGGGCGTCGATGGCATCGTTTCGCACCGCATCCGTCGAGACCTTGTTCGTGGCCAGCCGCAAGATGGCTTCCCAGGCTGCTGCGAGCCGGGGCTCCTTCGTCACCCTGGCCACGGCAACCGCCATGCTGATGGCGTTATCAGACCCCCGTGGGCCGGGCGCGGAGATCACCCGGACGGCAAAATCGATCGCCCACCGGGCAAGGTCCGAGTCGGCGGCAGGGGCACGCCCCTCAGCCATCGCCTTGCCCAGCAGCGCCCGGAGCAGGTTCGCTTGCAGGTCGATGTTGTCGCCGCAGGCTGCCCGCGCCGCCCGCGCCGCCTCCGCCACCTGCTCGGGGCTGCACGTCTCGGCCACGCCCTGCAGCGGCCTGGCCCGGCCGCCGTCCCACACCCACTCCGACACCGGCAGGCCGCGGCAGATTTGCCACGCGAGCCAGGCCGCCGGCGGAGTCTTGACCGTCGCCGCCAGTCTGGCGAGCAGCTTCCCATCGGCTCCCAACGTCTCGATGTCGATCGCCGCCAGTTCCTCGGGCTTCGCCGCCACGATCTGGTTGCGGACCGCGATCCGCGCCGCGTGGATGAGCTGCGTGTCATTGGGCGGTGTTTCCGCCAGGCAGCGGAGCAGGGGCGGAAGCGAACGGATCGAGGGATGGGCCGCGACCGCCTCGGTAGCCGCCCGCCGCACGAACGGATCGGGGTCGGCGAGCCGGCCGCGGACGAGTTCGGCCCGCGACTCGTCCCAGCCCGGCAGGGCCGCGACGGCTTTCACCGCGTGCACGCGGACGAGCCGCGACTCGTCCGCCAGCGCCGCTGCGGTCGTCGCCGCGTCGAGCCTGTCCAGCAGGGCCAGGGCCCGGACCGCGCGGGCCCGGTGGTGTTCCGACGGCGACGGGCGGCGGAGCAGGTCCACGACCGTGGCGTCGCCACGGCCCCGCTCCACGAGCTCCTCCATCGCCAGTCGGCGGACCGTCTCGTTCGCGTCTCCGAGTCGTTCCGCCAGCGCGGCGGGGGCGAGCTTCGTCAGGTCCATGGGCACCGCCGCATCGACCGGCGTCGCCCCGGGCTCTCCCTTCCACACGACCCGCCAGATCCGGCCGCGTTCCCGGTCACGGCGCGGGTGCTTCAGGGCCACTTCGTAGTGGCCGATGATGCAGTTGTAGAAGTCGGCGACGTACAGCCCGCCATCCGGCCCGAGCTGTAGGTCCACGGGCCGAAACCAGAGATCGTCGCAGGTCAGGAAGTCGGTCGGCTTGTCCACCCACGGCGACGAGCCCCGCCAGGTGATCGCGTCGGCGTGCACCCGGCAGTTGACGACGTTGCCGACGAACGCCAGGTCGCGGTACGCGGCGGGAAATCGGTCCGTGTCGCTGATCGCCACCGCCCCGATGCCGGTCGAGCCGTGCTTGTCGTCCGTCGTATCGGGCGCCTTCCCGAGCCCGTCGTCATAGTCGAGGTTGGGCCGCGCGAACGCGCCCTGGTAGCGGCCTCCGGGGAGGAGCAACGTCAACGGTCGCGAATGGCAGTCGGCGTTGAACCGGTTTCCAAGCGCGTCGAAGGCCATGCCGAAGGGGTTCACCTGCCCCCAGGTGACCTGCTCGATGGCCGAGCCATCGGGCCGGAAGCGGTAGGTGTTGCCCGAGTTCAACTGGAGGACGACGTCCCCTTCACCGCGGAGCTTCACGCCCGACTCGTTGCGGAAGCCATGATTCGCATACACCCAGCCGTCGGCGCCGAGGCGGAACGCATTCTGGTTGCCATGCGTGTCGCGGAAATCGAATGGCCCGTAGAGAACCTCGCGCAGGTCGGCCTTGCCGTCGTCATCCGTGTCGGTCAGTTTCCAGATGTGCGGGATCGACCAGACGATCGCCGCCGTCTTTCCCCCCGGCGGCCGCGGCAGCGGCAGGACGCCGATCGGGATGTTGAGCTCGTCGGCGAACAGCGTCGCTTTCCGGGCCCGGCCGTCAGGGGCGAAGTCCTCGAGGATCGTCAACCCGTCCCGGGGCTTCCTGTCGGCGGGGGCGGCGAACGGGTATTCCACCGAGTGCGTCACCCAGAGCCGGCCCCGGGCGTCGAAGGCCATGTTCATCGGCTTCTGGATCTGCGGCTCTGCCGCGACCAGCTGGATGTCGAAGCCCGGCGGAAGTTTGAACTGTGCCCGCTGCGCTTCCGGGGGCAGCGGTTCAGAATCCACGACCGGTGGCGCGGCAGCCGCGAGCGTGGCGAGCACGACCGCGACGATGGGGATCGCCAGGCCCGGGCAAGGCAGATGCATCGTCCGCACGGAAGCGGTCCTCCGTTACTTGCCGCGAACCTGGAGCAGCAACGCCACGCCCTTCTTGTTGCTGACGACCACGTCGGTGTGGCCGTCGCCGTCGACGTCCTGCGTGGTGAACTGCGTGCCCACGCCGCTGTCGTTGTCGATGCGGTGCGGCGTGAGCGTGACCGCGCCTGAAGCGTCCTTTTGGAACTGGAACCAGTAGAGCAGCGCCGGATCGGACGGATGCTGGTCTCCGCCAGGGCCGTGCGCCCAGACGCGACGGCCGGTGACGAAATCCTTCAGGCCATCGCCGTCGATGTCGACGTGATTGAGCGCGTGGGTCTGCCCCGGCAGCGCGAACAGGCCGCGATCGCCGAGCAGGACGCAGAACTTCTCCCCGGCCACGCCCACGCCCACCTCCAATCCGGGCTCATGGAGCCGCGGTCGGTCGACCAGTTCCTTGAACGACGCTGCGATGGCGTCCTTCTCGATCGTGCCGACGAGCGAGTCGACGAGGGTTCCCGCATAGCCGGCGATCGGTCCCTCGACGGCGGAGCCGGCCTCCGCAAGCTGCCGGGCCTTGGCGCAGAGTTCGGCACTGGGCCGCCAGCCGACCTTCTTTGCGGCGCCGCGGGCCTTGTTCAAGCCGGCATAGAGTTCCGTTTCCGCCGCGGTGAACGTGTATCCGGCCGGGGCCTTCGCCAAGGAAGCCGGCTCGGGAAAGAATGCGTTTTGGACGAAGAACGGCTCGTCTTTTTCGCGCCGCTGCTGGAACCACCAGAATCCCGTACCATGCGCCGACGAGCAGACCACGTCGTTCAGTTTGTTGCCGTCGATGTCCAGGGCATACATGTCGGCGCAGGCGGGAGCGGGCAGCTTGTGAAGCTTCCACGGCATGCCGTCGAGCATGGCCGGCTGTTCGTACCAGTTTCCCGCGACCATGACGTCGAGTCTGCCGTCGCCGTTGATGTCGCCTGCGCCCAGGCCGTGGGAGTAACGTTGCGTGCCCGGCGCATTGGTCCCCGAGATGCTCACCCGCTCCCAGGGCTGCGTCGGGTCTTTCCCGGGCTGGAAGGAGCACATTTCGGTCTGGTGCCCCAGCAGCAGCACCCGCTTCCCGGTGCCGTAGAGGTCGAGGTACTGCGGCGATTCGTTGCAGGCGTTGTCTTGAATGACAAACTCCTGCCAGTTGTCTCCGCCGGACGGACCGGGATTTTTGTACCAATGGCACGGCTTGCCGGGGAATCCGACGACGATCTCGTCGGGGTGCCCGTCGGCATCGATGTCGTCCGCGAAGACCGCGAACGCCTGGCTGTAGCTCGACTCAGGCCTGTACGTGCCAACCTTCCGGATGACGTGCGGCTTCCAATCGGGAGCCTCGTACCAGAGTTCGCCCACCAGGATATCGGCCTTGCCGTCCTTGTTGACGTCGGCCACGGCCGAGCCTTCGGACCGGAACTTGGTGTCGAGGACGATCTTCTTCCAGGAAATCGGGGCGGCATGCGACTGCCGGGGTGCGAACGCCACGACCATCAGCAGCGTGGCAAGGCCAACGGAAACGACACGAACCCGCACGGCAGCACCTCTTGTTTGACGGGGGAGGGGGAAAACGTGGGCCTTTAGAGAATACCATCCAAGACGGTCGGCAACCAATTCGTCATATGCTTTTTCATGGCGGTTCCGCAACGATCTGCCGGTCGATGGGGGATCGAGCCCGCCGCGATGGGCACACGCTGGCAGACCTGCCGGCGATCGTGCTACCCTTCCTCGCGTGCGGGGCATGGTCGTGTCGGCCCTCATCGACCCCAGCCTGTGTCGACGGCCGGATCGCTCTGCAGTCACATGATTTCCTTCCCCGTGCTAGAGCGGAGCAGTGTGATGCGAGGCATTCTGTATCTCGTCGTCTGGGCAGCGGTGGTCGCGTCGGTGCATGGTCGGCCCACGGCCGGTGCGGAGGCGCATAAGCCGGCGCGGCTGCTGGTGGTGAGTGTGACGATGGGCTTTCGGCATGCATCGATCGGCACGGCCGAGTCCGTGCTCGAGGAACTGGGACGCTCGACCGGCCTCTTTCACTGCGACCACCTGCGGCTGCCCCCGGGCCGGTCGCCCCGGCCCAAGCCCCCGAAGCGGCCGCCGGACGTGTCGGACGAGGAATGGAAGACGCAGGAGGCCGGTTTCAAGCAGGCGGAGGAGAAGTTTCGCCGTGACGATGAGGCGTGGCAGAAGCTGCTGGCGGCCGAGTTCGCGAAGGTTTTCTCGGCCGCAGCGCTCCGCGATTTCGACGGCGTGATCTTTCTGAGCACCACGGGCGAACTCCCGGTGCCCGACCTCGGGGCGTTCCTCGACTGGATCAAGTCGGGCAAGGCCTTCATCGGCTTTCACGCCGCGACCGACACCTTCAAGAGTTCCGATGCCTACTGCGACATGATCGGTGGCCACTTCGCCGGCCATCCCTGGAACGCCGGTGGCGAGCATGCCTTCGTGGTCCACGAGCCGGGGCACCGCGTGACGGCCATGTTCCCGGAGCGGTTTCGCTGGAAGGACGAGATTTATCAGTACGACCTCCGCTACAAGCCGGAGAACCTCCGCGTGCTCGTGAGCCTCGACATGCAGGCGAGCACCCCGCAGGAGCCGTGGCACGTGCCGGTGGCCTGGGTCCGCGACTACGGCAAGGGCCGCGTGTTCGCGACCAACTTCGGCCACAACGAGGCCACCTGGCGGGAGCCGATGTTCCAGAAGCACATGGCCGAGGGAATCGCCTGGGCGGTCGGCCGGTTCGACGCCCCGGCCGCACCGAACCCCGAGGTGCAGGCGGCGGAGTACCTGCGGAGCGTGGTGGCAGCGGCCGCGGCGGCTACGCAGGCCGACGCCGACGCGTTGCGGGGCAAGGTCGACGCGAAGATCGCGAAGGATCCGACCTGGGCCGTCAGCCTGCGGCCGATGCTTCTCGAGATTCGCGGGCGGAAGCGGGAGGAGCGGGCGGCCGCCTATGCGCAGGTGATCGCCGCAATCGAGAAGCCGTGAGCGACGGTGCTTCGCGGCTCCGCTGGCCGCACCTGCTCGTGGTGCGGCCGACGAAAGATGGGCGGGGGACGCGTGCGTTTCGAGGACCGCCATCGCAACGCGATGACCACGCCCCCTGCCCGACCCGACGTCACCGCACTTTGACGGAGTAGAGGGAGTCCCAGGTGGTGAAATAGATCGTTTTGTCGAAGTTGTTGGGGCCCAGGCAGACGTTGGTGGGGCTGCCCTTGGGAACCTTGACGTGCCCGCGGGATCGGCCGTAGACGTCGAAACACTCGACCTTGCCCGCCGTGGTCAGGAACACGTTGTCTTGCAGCGCGGCGATCCCGTCGGCCTTGACGGGCACCCAGGGCGCCCGCTTGCCCGTCTCGACATCGAGGGTGCCGTCCTCGCGGATCGGAAAGCAGTAGACGCCGGCCCGGTCCGGATGCTTGTAGCTCGAGATCCCGACGTAGAGAAAGCGTTCCGCCCCGTCGATCGCGATGCCGTTGGGATTGTGCAGGTTCTCTTCCTGCTCCCCGTCGAACAGCACCGTCACCTTGCCCGATCGCGGATCGAAGGCCGAGAGGCGGCCCTTCTCCGGATCCTTGAGCGTGGTGAAGTAGACGATGCCCCGCGACGAGATCGCCAGGTCGTTGATGGAAAATTCCCGGTCATTGGCCGCCTTCTCGCAGAGGACGACCGGCTTGGCGTCCTTGACGTTCGTCAAATCCCAGGAGACGAGCTTGCCGCCGTGGAGGCCGTAGAACTTGCCGTCGGGACCGATGCGGCCTCGGCCCGCCTCCGACGAGACCAGCTCCGCGGCGGCCTCGGTTCCCAAGGCATGGCGGAAGAGCTGCTTCTGCTTGTTGTCGGCGAACAGGACGCACGTTTCTTTCCGGCCCGCGAACTTTTCCACGACCGATGGCGTGTCGGCCTGCTGATAGCCCGAGGCGAGCAGCTTCACCTCGTCGAACGTCACCGGCTTGACGGGCCGCGCCTGCGCGACGGGAAAGGCCTCGGCGATGGAAACGATGCGAAACTTCCCGGCCTCGCGCACGGGGTCGAGGCTCGGGACATAGCTAGTCCACCATACCGGGTGGCTCTTCGGCAGCGAATTTTCGCCGATGAAGGGCCGCACCGGAATCTTCGCCGGGTCGGTGATCTCCTCGTCGGGGCCGAAGACCCGGCCGTCGGTGAGCGACACACGCACGACCCGATGCTTGCCCGTCGATTTTTTGGGCTGCACCGGCTGGAACTCGAGCACGGTGTAATCGGGACTGACGCGGTAGAACGAGTACTGCACGCGATAGGGGGTTTTCTTGTTCATGCCGTCATAGGGTGCCAGCCATTCGATCATGGTGAAAATCTGCTTGACCGAACCCCACTCCTCGGCGGTGAGAAAGTCCGCGGCCCCGAACTCCTTGAGGATCGAGCCGTCTTTGCGGTAGATGATCAACCGCTTCTTGTGCATGTCGTGACCGCGAAACTTCTCCTCTTCGCCGACCTGCTCGAATGCCGGCAGCGCGCGGTGGGTTTGGCTTTCCGACTTGACGGGCCAGTATTGAACGATGTGGTTCCACAGGGCGAACGTCTCGCCATCGGGCGCCATGAACAGCTGCCCTAAGATCAGACCTCCCTGAATGCCCTGGGCCGGCATGCGGTGGGTCGCGCCGGTCTGGGTGTCCTTCCAGATGAAGTCCCACGTGTGCGGGCCGTTGGTGGTCGGCGCCCGGACCGTCGCTTCGGCGACGATCTCGTAGCGGCCGTCGGCCGAACGGCACCCGTCGATGTAGGAGTCGCGGTTGCCGCCGGCGCTGGCGGTCTGCGCGACCCAGGCGACGGCAACGGCCAGGAGAGCCGATGCCCTCCCGTGGGGAAAGAACACGCCCATGGTCAGACCTCCGAAATGCTGCTGGAAAACCGCAAGTCTAGTTCGGCCAAGGGCACCGCCGCAACCACTCGCGCGGCTTCAATGGTTGAAGCGGAACAAGGTGGACGGTGTAGAGAACATGCGGAGATGCTGGCCGCCGCTGGCCGGTCGAGAGGGCAGGCCGGTGACAGGCCCGCAGGCGGGGCTTGCGACCTACTTCTTGGTGGCGGGCTTCGCCTTGTCCTGCTTCGGCTTCAGGTTCTTCTTGTCGTTTTTCTGCGAGTTGTTGCCCTTGCCCATGATCGAGGCTCCAAGTGGTGGTGGTGATGGTTGGCTCCGTTCGAGCCCTACCATTTCTTTTATCGGCAACTGTGGCACTTCCGTTGAATGGGACCGGTTTTCGCTGCGACCACACCAGCCATGCCCGGCGGGTGCGCGATCATTTCTTCCCCGCATCTTTGGCGGCTCGTTCGTCGCCGGCCTGCCGCCACGCCATCAGCCGCGCGACGAGATCCTGGGCGATCTCGGGATGCTGGGCGATGCGGTTGTTCGTCTCTGCCAGGTCTTCGGCAAGATCGTAGAGTTCCGCCGGCTCCTCGCCTTTGCCGATCAGTTTCCAGCGACCGTGCCGCACGACCCAGGACCCGTCCTTTCCCGTTTTGACGCCCCACCAGACCAATGTTTCGTGCGGTGAGCCTTGCCGCTTTCCCGTGAGAAAGGGCACCAGGTCCACGCCGTCGGCGGCCTCGGGCTGTTTGCCGGTGGCGGCCGCCACTGCCGTCGGCAGGACATCGACCATGCTCACCGTGCCGTCATAGACCGCGCCGGCGGGCAGGCGGGCGGGCCAGCGGGCGATGAACGGCGTGCGGATGCCTCCTTCGTAAGGCGTGAACTTGAAGCCCCGCAGTGGGAGATTGCTGCCGTTCGGGCCGCCGATGCCGCCGTTGTCGCTGGCGAAGAGGATCAGCGTGTTGTGGTCGATTTTTTCCGCGCGCAACTTCGCCACGATCGCGCCCACCGCGTCGTCCACGGCACTCAGGCATGCGGCGTATATTTGCCGCGGGGGTTTCAGGTCGGCGAAGCGATCGAGGTATTTCCGTGGCGCCTGCAGCGGGGTGTGCACCGCCGTGGTCGGCAGGTACAGGAAGAACGGCCGATCCTTATTGCGGTCGATGAACTCCACCGACTCGCGGGCGATGGCGTCGGTGACGTACTCCTGAAGCACGTCCTCCTTGGCGCCGGTGCGCCTGACCGGGTTCGGAGGCATGTAGCGGCCGTTGGTGTTGTTGAGGACTTCGAGATACTCGCTGCACGCCGCTCGGCCGTGCCAGAGTTTGCCCATCTCCATGGTGGCGTAACCGGCGGCGGTCAAGTGGCGTCCGATCGGCTCGATCCTTCGCGGCGCGGGCCGGCCGGCAAAGAATCCCGTGAGCAACCCGGCCCGACTGGGCACGCACCACGCCCCGGTGCAGTAGGCGTTGGTGAACCGCACGCCTTCGCGGGCCAGCCCGTCGATGTTCGGCGTGGGGATGTCACGGCAGCCGAACGCGCCGACGTCGGCGTAGCCCAGGTCGTCGACGAAGATCAGCAGGATGTTCGGCGGGCGGGCGGCGGCACCGCCCGGCCCCGAAACCGGCTCGTCGCCACGGCCCGGTCGGGAGAGGCCGGCCGCAGCGACGGCGGCACAGGCCGCGGCCAGAAGGATGCGGCGCTGCCGGTCGAAGGTGCGGTTCCGCATGGGCCAGGGCTCCGAGGTCAAAAAATCCTCTGACTCGCCGCGGGCGAGAGGAAGACGCGGCCGCCGGCCCGAGCGTCGGTCCGCTGCCAGACGCCTACTCCAACACTTGATAAAGCGGCAGGTGCCGGAAGTAAACCTCCAGCATCAGCAGCCGCAGCGCCGTGGCGTAGATCCGCCCGCCGGCCTGTTCCCAGTTGTCGGTCGGATCCCACGTGCCCTGATGGATGCCGTCGGCAACCTGCGTCGCGAGCAGCGTGTCGCTCATCGCCGCGTTCCATTGCCGCCACGGCTCCCCCTGCACGTGAAACAGGGCCTGGGTGCCGTAATACGCGTAGTAGCTCGGCTCCTTGCCCGACTTCGACGGCAGCCGTTCGAGGAGGAAGGCGATGGTGTCGGCGATCTCCGGAGCATCGCGTTTCGTGCCCAGATACTCCATGCACAGCAGCCCCTCGGCCGTCATGGCCGGCGCGCTCTGCCTGCCGGGCGTGTAGCAGAACTCCCTCCCCTTGCGGGCCTTCTCCAGCCACTTCCGCGCCTTGTCGAGCGTCTCCGTGGGCACGGCGAGGCCGGCCATCTGCCCGCTCTTCAGGGCCATCAATTGCCAGCCCATGACCGACAGATCGCCCGGCTCGCCCGGCCTGTACCGCCAGCCGCCCTCGGCATGCTGCGCCGCGACGATGAAGTCGATCGCCGCCTGGGCGGGCTTCTGCAGCCGGTCTTCCTTCGCCATGCCGAACGCCTCGCAGAGGGCGATCGTGGCGATGCCGTGGCTGTACATGTGCGACTCGCCGGGAGGGCCCACGTACAGGTCCCCGTTCGGCTTCTGGTTCTTCACCAGCCACTCGATGCCGCGATCGACCATCTTGGCGTAGCGGCCCTTGACGGGCGTGTGGCCGTCGCCGAGGAAGGGCAGCAGCGCCAGCGCGGTCCCCGCCGTCGGGCTCTGCTTGCCGCCCATGCCCGTGTACTTCTCACCCGCGGGGCCGGTGGGGAATTTGTGGAGTTCCCAGCGGCCATCCTCCCACTGCACCATCGCCAGCCAGTGCAGGCCGCGTTCGATGGCTTCCAGCGTCTCCGGACGGCCGCCGAACTGCTCGATCAACTGCCGCTTCTCGACGTCATCCCCGCCACGCTGCTGGAGCATCTGCCGCAGTCCGATGGCCTCCTGGGCGTAGAGCAGCGAGGCGGAGCGGACCTTCTGTCGTGCCAGCGGCATCCGCGCGTCACCGAGCCGCACCTCCGGCCGCAGGTCCGCCCGGGCGGCGTCGGGCCGGCCGAGATCGGCGCTGCCGGCCGGCCGGATCGGTGCGGCCTGTCCGGGAACGGCCGCGGCCAGCGGCTGCCCGACTTCTGGCCTGAGGACCGCCGGGGCCGCGGTCCGCGCGATCTCCACGGAGACGGCAGCCGGGCCGCCGCCCGATGCGGGGGCGGCGGCTGCCGCCCGCGGCACGACGGCGATCGTCTCGACGCCGGGAGCGGGAAGCGGTGCCGGCGCGGCGCGGGTGGCCCGCGGCAGCGCCGCCACGGACGGCGTCGTCACGGACGAGGCCAGCGGCGGGGTGGACGCGGGCCGGGCGAGGTCGGCGACACGATCGGTCTGCATCGCCGCGGCGGTCCGAACCTCGTCGGCGGCCAGCGCGGCGGCAGCGGGAGCGGAAGCGGGGGCGACGGTCGGCACGGCTGCGGCCCGGTCGATGCGCACGTCGACGCCGGATGGTGCGACGGGCGGCACGGCCGTGGCCGCGGCGGCGGCCGCCGGCTGGACGACGGCGATCGTCTCCACGCCGGGAGCGGGGAGCGGTGCTGTCGGGGAGCGTGCGGCCCGTGGCAGGGCCGGCTCGCTGGGCGTCACCAGCGTCGGCGCCGGGGCGGTGGCGGTTTTCTCCACGGCCACGGCCTCCCGGGCCGGCTCCGCCTGCGGGGTTGCCTCTGCGACCGCGACCGGGAGCGGCCTGGCGGTCTCCACCGGCTGGGTCGCAGCCGATCGCGTCGCCTGCACGGCCTCGGGCGTCACCGGTGCCTCGGACGGCGTCGACTGGCTGGGCCGCGCCGGCGCGAGTTCGACCGCGACCGTGGCGACCATCTCCTCGACCACCTGCTGCCGCCGCAGGACTTGCGGGTCGGCCACCGCCTGCGTCGCCACCGGGCCGTCCACGACCGCCCGTTCGGTGACCTGCTCGCTGCTCAGGCTGGCCTGAAACTCCGTGACCGGACGCGGAGCGGGCAGCGGCATCGTGGGGTCGGTCGGCGTTTGCCGCGGCGCCGGCGTGACGGCCGCGGCCTCGACGGACTCGAGCTGCGCGACCTGCTCGAAGGCCGGGGCCGCGTCCGCGGTCGCCGCCGGAGACGATTCGAGGATCACCTCCGAGGCGACGATCTGTTCGATCCGTTGCTTGATCCGCTCGGCGACGGTCACGCCCTCGATGGGGACGAAAAACGCCCCCGTCAGCATGAGGAAGTGGAGCACGAGCGCGACGAGGAAGAACACCGGCACGGGCGCTCGACGCCGGGCCCGGTCGCGAACGTACCAGAACAGCGATGCCACGAGGCCCAGCAGGAGCGCCAGGAGCAGGATCCACCACCAGTGCCGCGCCAGCGGATTGAGATGCGCCGTGCTCCAGCCGGCCTCGTCGATGGTCTCGCTGGCCCGACTGACGTACAGCGCGTAGCGGTCCGGTTGCGGACCGGCGGCCCCGTCGCGGTCGCTGCTGAAGACGATGCGGAAGCCCTCCGGCGAGAACGCCGGGTCATGTTCGTTGGCGGAGGTGTTGACGCCGATGCCGAGATTTTCCACGCCCTCGAGGCCCGGGACCGCGAGGCGGACGCGATAGATGTCGTAGTTCGCCCCGACGCCGCTGGCGTTCGGCCGGTCGGACGTGAAGTACAAGAAAGCACCGTCCGGCGAGACGCACGGCTCCCCCTCGTTGCTCGTCGTGGAATTGATGCCCGGGAGCGGCGTGGCCGACTGCCAGCGGTCGGCCGCGGCGTCGAAGGCGGCGACATGGATGTCGAATTGCTGCAGCGGGACATCGGCCCGCAGCGTGGCGTTCCAGGTGGGCACGCGGCCTGCCGCGGCCGCGGCCGCGAGCCGCTCGACCATGTCCGGGCTGCGGTTGCTGGCGAAGAACAGCCGCGTGCCGTCGGGGGAGATGGCCGGGTCGTATTCGTGGGCCGGCGTATTCACCGCCGGGCCGAGGTTGACCGGCTCCGTCCAGCCGTCGCCGGCCCGCTGCGAGACGAACAAGTCGAATCCCCCCTGGCCGCCGGGACGGTTCGAGTAGAGGAACAGCCGCGCGCCGTCGGCCGAGATCACCGGCCCGTAGTCGCCCGCGGCCGAGTTGAGTTCGGGCACCGGCTCGCCCGGCAGCCAGGTGCGGCCGTCGAAGCGGGAGCGGTAGATGTCGGCCTCGGCGTCGGGACGCTTGAGCGTGTAGTACAAGGTCAGCCCGCCGTCGGCCAAGTGGGGCCGCACCAGGCTGTCCGCGGGCTGGGCTTCGACCGCCGCGACGGCGATCGAGTCGGCCGGCCGCCAGACGATCTGCCGCCGGGGCGGCGCCTCCGCCGCGGCCCAGCGTTGCCCGCCATCGACGACCGCGACTTCGCTGACCCGGCGCGGCAGCAGCCAGAGCACGGCCGCGACGAGGAGCAGGCCGAGGAGGACGGCGGAAGGGTTCCAGCCGCTCCCCAGCCGCCGTCGTTCCGCGTTCGATGTCGGCGTGTTCATGATGGGTCCCGGGATGAATCGTGGTGTCGGGGCGGCGCGGACGGCCGCTCAGGAGCGGCGCTGCAGCACCGTGCAGGAGTAGGGGAGTTCCTCCTTCTTGCAGATGCCGATCACGGTCAGCGGATACTTGAACTGCACGGTCTGATCGGCCCGGATCTGCACCCGCTGGTTGCCCGGATTCCGCACGGCAGCCTCGTGGAGAATCGCCACCAGCTGCTCCTCGGAGTAATCCTTGCCGGCGATGTTGAAGGTGCCGTCCTGGGTGATGTTGACGACGAGTTCCTGGCTGCCGCCGGCGAGCGGCTGGGCCTGGAGGATCTCGGCGAGGTTGATCGACACCAGTTTCTCCTGCTCGTCGAACCGGGTGGCGACGAGGAAAAAGATCAGCAGCAGGAACACCACGTCGATCATCGGCGTGAGGTTCATCTCCTCGTCGCGTTCGCTGTCGGGAATCTTCATCGGATCGTTCCTCGGGTGCCGGTGCGGGGCGGTGCGAGCGGCGGGGCCATCAGGCCCGCTGCGCGGGGGTCGTCTGCTCCATGCGGGCGAAACTGGGCAGCAGCTGGAGGAGGAACTCGTCCATTTCCACCAGGAAGCGATCCAGCCTGGCGTTCAGATATGCCAGCACCAGCAGGCAGGGGACGGCGATCGTCAGGCCGATGGCCGTGGTGAGGAGCGCGAGGTAGATGCCCTTGGCGAGCAGTTCCGCCTTGCCGAGGCCCGCCTGGCTGGCCATCTGGAAGGCGAAGATCATGCCGACCACGGTGCCGAACAGGCCCACGAGCGGCCCGACGTTGGCCATCACCGAGAGCGGCCGCTGCTTGGCCCGGAGGACGAGGATCTCCCGGGCCATCGAATCCTCGATCCCCTTCTCGATCTCGGGCAGCGGCCGTCCGACGCGGACCAGGGCGTCGCGCATCACCCGGGCCAGCGGGGCGTCGAAGCCGCCGGCCGACGCCTGCAGGTTGCCGACGGTGTCGGTGCCGCTGCGGACGTGCTGCTGCACCTGGGCGACGAGGGCCGCGGGCATGACCTTCTCGCGGCGCAGATTGAAGATCCGCTCCAGCCCGACGGTCATCGCGATCATCGAGAACACGAAGAGCACGAGATAGAAGAACAGCCCGATCCAGTCGTTGGCGGTGCGCGGCATGCGGAACACTTCCGCGCCGAGCGTCTGCAGCGACTCCTCGCCCTGCGGGGCCTGGTCGGGGGCGGCGGCGGCCGCGGCGGGCCGCTCGTCCCGGGCCGCGGCAGGCGTGCCGGCGAAGCCGCCGAGCAGCAGCAGCGCGAGGGTCGTGATGGTGGGCAGCCAGACGCGCAGGGCGGATCGCGCCGCTCGGTCGGGGGTGGCGGACATGGTCATCATCTCCGGGGGATGTCGGTCGTCGCGAACGGGAATGTCATTTCTCGAGGTCGGTGAGCAGCCGCCGGGCATCGGCCGCCCGTTCATGGGCCGGCTGTTTTTCCAACAGCTGCTTCAGCGTGGCCGCGGCCCGCTGCTTGTCGCCCGTCTCCACCAGGCACCGCGCCATCTCGAACTGCGCCATGCCCTGCCAATACTCGTAGGGGTAGCCGACCGTGACGGCGAGGAAGTCCTCGATCGCGTCGCCGTACTGCTTGCGGGCGAAATCGATCTCACCCATCATGAACCGGGCCTTGGCCGCGGTCTCGGACTCGGTCTCCCGGGTCACCAGCTCATATGCCTTCTCGGCGAGGGCGGGCTGGTTTTGGTTCTGGAGTGCGACCGCCAGTCCGTAGCGGGCGTCGGCCGCCTGCTCGAACTTGGGAAACTCCTTGAGCAGGGCCTCGAAGTGGGCCTGACTGGCCGGCCAGGTCTTCAGTTTCGCCGCACAGGTTCCGGCCCGATACAGCGCCCGGGCGTGGTACTTCTCCGCCTTGTCGGCGGCCACCTTCTCGAACAGCGGCAAGGCCTCCGCAAACCGGCCGAGCTCGAACAGGCTCTCGGCGGCGAGCTGCCGGGCGGGGCCGGCGAGCGTCCCCTGCGGCTGCGCCTTGAGTTGGTCCTGCAGTTGGGCGGCCGCCTCGGTGAACTTCCGTTGCCGGAAGAGGATGCCGCCGAGCTTGTACTGCAGTTTCTCACGCAAGGCCGCCTCCGTGGCCGACTCGAGGCCCGCGGCGTAGGCACTGGCGGCCGCGGCGAGCGGCTGCTGCTTCGCGGCGTCGTCCCCCTTTTCGGCGGCCTCCTCGTGGCTGCGGCCGACGTGGAACCAGGCCTCCGCGGCCAGCGGGCTCTGCGGGCTGTCCTTGGCCAGGGCCGCGAACATCTGGGCCGCGTCGGCGACCTTGCCGGCGGCGAGCAGTTCGTGGCCGATCTCGTAGCGGATGCGGTCGACGTTGCGATGGGTCTTGTCGGCGGCGAGGAGGGCCGCGAGCGTGGCCTGGGCGTCGCCGACCTTCTGCTGGCCGAGCTGGCAGAGGGCGAGCGCGTAGCGGGCGTCGCCCGCCTCGGCGGCGGGCGGGTTCGTGGCCAGGAAGGCCGTCAGGTCCTCGACGGCGGGCGGCCACTGCTTGAGCTGCTGCCGGGCCAGCCCCCGAAGGAACCGGCCGGCGGCGAGGAGTTTCGCATCCGCCTTGGACTTCAGCAGCTGATCGAGCTCGGTGACGGCCTGCTGGGCGTCTCCCTTGGCGAGCAGGACGGAGGCCAACGCATACCGCGCCGCCTGGGCGATGTCGGGCTTCGCGGTCTGCTTCGCCGCCTGGGTGAACCTTTGGATCGCGAGGTCCGGCTGGTTCTGTTCGCGGGCGATGTCCCCGAGCTGGTAGAGGGCCTGTGGCTGCAGGGGGCTGCTGACGAAGGCCGAGGCCAGCTTGTCCAGTCGCTTGGCCGCCTCGTCGGGTTGTTTCAGCTCGCGGAGCGCACGGGCGGCCTCGAAGAGCGGCTCGTCACCCCGCGTCCAGTCGGGCTTCGCGGCGGCCGCCATGTCGAAGGCGGCGACCGCCTCACGGCTGCGGCCGGCCTTGGCGTGCGCCCTGCCGATGAGGAGCTGGGCCTCCGCCTTGTGCTCGGGGTCGGCGAGCAGACCCGCCTTGCCGGACAGCACCGCGATCGTCTCCTCCGGCTTGCCGTTTTCGAGGCCGCACCAGCCGAGCCGGAGGACCGCCCGCGGCGCCCGGTTGTGCTGCGGATGCTTCTCGACGAGCTCCCGATAGAAGGCCTCCGCCTGGGTCCGGGCGGCGGCGTCCTTCTGACCGTCCCCGAGCAGAGCCCCCTCTCCGGCGATGAAGAGCACCGTGGGCCGGAGGGGGTTCGACTCGGTGCCCTTCTGCGCCAGAAATGCCTCGGCCTGGCGCCGGGCGGTGGCAAAGTCCTCGTCGGCGAGGGCGATCACCGCACGCATGTAGGCGGCCTGGGCTGCCAGATCGTGCTGCGGAAACCGCTTGAGCACGTCGTCGTAGGCTGCGGCGGCGTCCTTGCGCCGGTTGGGCATGTCGTAGAGCGCCTCCGCCCGGGCGGAGGCCAGGTAAGGGCCGAACTCGCCGCTGCCGAACTTCTGCGCCGCTGGCTCGACCGCGGCCAAGGCCTCGGCCGGCTTCGCCTGGGCGAGCAGGCAACGCCCGATCCAGTAGGCGGCCTCCGCCTGCTCGTCGGGCTTCGCGGAGGCGTCGGCGGCCAGCGGGCGGAGCGCGGCGAGGGCGTCGGCGAACGCGGCGACGTCGAAGAAGCACTTGCCGGCGGCGAGCCGGGCGGCGGCGCGGTAGCCGCTCTTGGGAAAGGCCTGCGGCAGGCTGCTCAGCACCTGCGCCGCTTCCTTCTTCTTCCCCTGGTCGATCCGGCACTGTCCCTGGCGGAGGAGCGCGAAATCGGCGAGCTCGTAGGTCTTCTGCGCCGCGACCTCCTCGAAGCGTCGTTCCGCCTCCGCATACCGCTTCAGTTCGCCGAGGCAGACGGCCTGCCGGAGCCGCACCTCGACGGCCAGCTCGTGCTGCGCGAAGCGGGGCTGCTTGAGAAATTCCTCGTAGGTGGCGGCCGCCGCCGCGAAGTCGGACTGCTCCTGCTGGGCGACCCCCTTGTAGTAGGCGGCATCGGCGGCCTGGGCCGCGTCCGGATACTTGGCGACGAGCTGGCCGAAGGCCTCGATCGCCCCGGGCTTGTCTCCGGCGGCATTGAGCGACTCGCCGCGCAGGTAGAGGGCCTTCGCGGCGTGCTTGCTCGCGGGATACTTCTTGACCAGCGCCGCGAAGTCGTTCGCCGCGGTCTTCCAGTCCTCCGCCATGCCGCTGGCGAGCGCGATCTGGTAGCGGGCCATGCCGCCGTTGAACGCCGCGCCGTCGACCTCGTCGAACTGCGGAAACTTTTTCGTGATCAGGTCGAACGTCGCCGCCGCCGCGGCGAACTTCTTGGTCTGCAGTTCACAGATCCCCAGGTAGTAGTGGGCCTTGTCCAGCCGGGGATCCCGCGGGTGCGCCTGGATGAAGTCCCGCCATTTCTGCTCGGCCTTGTCGTAGAAGCCGTTGTTCTGCAGGGCCGCCGTGGTGTTGAACTCGCGAACCGCGACCGGGTCATCGGCAGGCTTGTCCGCCGCCGGCGCCGGGAGGACGAACAGCATCGCCAGGGCGGCGACACCCGGTCGCAGGAGAACATCGAACCGCATGACCACCCTTTCCGGAAATGGGCTGGGAGGAGAAACGCGAACGGTCGCCCGAGGGGCGGCGGGGAAACGGGGAAAACGGCAGTGCGGGAACAAACGCGGGGGCGGCGGCGGGGGATTCAGACACCGACCGCTGCAAGAAATATGATTCATCATGAACAAGGGTTACGCAAATTTTCCGGACTGCGGGAAATGCACGCCCATTTCCTGGGGGGCAAGAGGGGGTCTGCCGGTGCCCTGAGAGCCTCTTTCTCCCAAGGCGTGGCGACCATCTCCGGCAACCCGTGTGCCGCCTCGGATTGCATTCGTGGCGTCTGTCCACTCGAGCGACCGCAGGAAACGCCGAGCGTTTCTTGGATCGCTGGCCGTCGCGTGCAGCTCGGGTCCGTTCGGCGCGTAGTTGTGCCCCAGGGATTTCGGTCCTATGCTTTTCAAAAGACTGATGCCGCTCCCTTAGGCCGGATCCTTTCCCGAGCGTTCATCGATGAAGAAGCGATCTCTCCGCTGCCTCTGCCGCGGCTTGTTGGTGGCGGCTCTTGTGCCGGTGGCAGCGTGTTTCGGCGGCGAGCCCTTCGTCCTCCAGGACGGCGACCGCGTCGTCTTCCTCGGCAACGGCGTCATCGAGCAGGAACACGCCTGCGGCGAACTCGAAACCCGGCTCACCAGACGCTGGCCGCAGGCGAACGTGATCTTCCGCAACATGGGCTGGAGCGGCGACAACGTCCAGGGACAGGCCCGCACCAACGGCTACGAGCAGCCCGGCGGACTTGTCGGCGTATTCAAGGAATTCAAGGCCTTGAAGCCGACGGTGATCTTCGTCGGCTACGGCCTCAACGAATCCTTCGCCGGACCGCAGGGGCTCCCGAACTTCGAACTCGTTTACCGCAGGCTCCTCGACCAGCTCGCCCCGCTGGGGGCCAAGCTGGTGCTGCTCTCACCGACCTGGCACGAAGACCTGGGCCGGCCCTTTCCCGACCCGACGGCGCACAACCAAGACATCGAAAAATACGCCGCGGCGATCTCCCGCATCGCGGGCGAGCGGCAGGTGGCTTATCTGGACGTTTTCACGCCGCTCCGCGACGCCAAAGCGCAACGCACGACGCCGCTGACGACCAACGGCATCCAGCTCAACCCCCAGGGCTATGCGGTGTTTGCCGCCTCGATCGAGCACGGTCTGGGTCTGTCTGCACCGCCCTGGGAGATGCAGCTTGGCGACGGGGGCGTGAAGGCGACGGGCTGCACCGTCAAGGAGCAGGCGGCCGCGGCGGGGGGCTGGAAGGTCGTGGTCATCGACGACGTCGTGCGGGTGCCTGGAGAGCCGCTGCGGTTTACCTGGGCCGGTGCTCGCGGCGGCGATTACGAGATTGTGTGCGACGGCCAGGTCGCGGCCACGGTGCCGGCGGCGAAGCTGGCCGCCGGCGTCGTCTTGGAGGGGTCGATCCTCTGCCCGGAAGGCGAAAAGCTGCGCCGGGCGATCGTCCAAAAAGGCGAGCGGTTCTATCGCCGGTGGCGCCCGTTCAACGATCACGACCGACACTGGAGCTACATTCGCGGAGACTACGCGCTCTATGACGAAGAAATCGCGGCGCTCGAGCAGACGATCGCAGGGCTCCGCACGCCGCGGGAGCGAACCATCGAGGTCCGACCGGTAAAGGGGAACGCGCGATGAACCGTGCTCGATCACGAGATGCCGGCGGTGTGCCGCGGGGCGACGCAGCCGCGAGCCGCCGCCTGTCGGGCGTCGTCTTCGGGGCTTTGGTCGCCGGAGCATGGCTCTGCCGTGGGGCGGCGGTTCACGCAGAGCCGGCGAACATGGACGACGACCCGGCGGCGCTCATCGCGGCCACGACGCTCCCGGAGAACTACGAGCTGCAACTCGTGGCGATGGAGCCGGACATCATCAACCCCATCCAGATCAACTTCGACACACAGGGCCGGCTGTGGGTGATGTGTGCGCCCACGTATCCGCAGATCCTGCCGGGTCAGGAGCCGCGGGACTACGTGACCGTGCTCGAGGATTTCGGGCCGGATGGGCGGGCGCGGAAGGTGCGGAAGGTCGTCACGGGGCTCACGGTTCCCACCGGGATGATGCCGGGCGACGGCGGCGTCTACGTGGGCCAGGGGGAAACCCTGCTGTTCTTTCGCGAGCGTGACGGCGGCGTCGAGAAACGGGTCGTGCTTGCCGGCTTCGGGACCAACGACACGCACCACACCCTCAACACGTTTCGCTGGGGGCCGGAGGGCAGGCTGTATTTCAATCAGGGCGTGTACATCCGCAGCACCGTCGAGACCCCGTACGGCCTGCGCAGGCATTTCGGCGGCGCGATCTGGCAGCTGCGCACCGATCGCCTGAAACTCGAAATCTTCGACCGCTCCATCTCGGGGTGCAACACCTGGGGCCACGATTTCGACGCCTGGGGCCGGCCGTTCATCTCCACCGCCTGGCGGGGCGACCTCAACCAGGTGCTGCCCGAGTCGCCGTTCCAGCGGACGGGCGATCGCGCGGCGCTGGCCATCACAAAGATCGCGGGCGAGCGTCATTGCGGGCTCGCGATCGTCGGCGGCCGCCACCTGCCGGACGACATGCAGGGCAACTTCATCACCGGCGATTTCCTGTCGCACCACATCTATCGCTACGAGGTCGAGGATCTCGGCAATCGCTTCGTGGCCAAGCGGCTGCCGTCGCTGGCGCAGTCGAAGCATCCCCGCTTCCGCCCGGTCGACATCCGCATGGGCCCCGACGGTGCGATCTACGTCGCGGACCTTTTCCAGCAGATCATCGTGCACAATCAGGTGAACTTCCGAGATCCACGCCGCGATCACACCCGCGGCCGGATCTGGCGGATCGTCCGCAAGGATCGCCCGCTCGTCGAGATCCCGAAGCTCGTCGGCGTGCCGGCGGAGCAGGTCGTCGCCCGGCTGAAGGATCCGGAGCCCTGGACGCGGCTGCACGCCCGGCGGGCACTCATGGAGGGAGATGCCGGCGCGGCGAAGGCCGCGCTCGGTGCGTTCGTGGCCGGGCTCGACGAGCGGGATGCCGCGACGCCACAGGCGCTCCTGGAAGCCTTGTGGACCTACCAGGCATTCGACGAGGTCGCGGCCGATCTGCTCAGCCGGCTCCTGAAGTCGTCTGATCCGCGGATTCGCGGCGCGGCCACGAAGGTGATCGGCGAGTGGCATGACCGACTCCCCGACGCGGTCGCCTGGCTGGCGACAATGGCGGCCGATCCTCATCCGCGGGTGCGGCTGGAGGCGGTGCTCGCGGCCGCGCACATTCCCTCCGCCGCAGCCCTCGAATCGGCCCTCGTCGCCGTCGACTATCCGCTGGACCCGCTGCTGGAGTTCTCCCTCCGCAGGACGGCGACCGTGCTTTCGCCCCACTGGCTACCGGTCTTTCAGGCCGGCAACCTGGCGTTCGACGGCAAGTCGAACCGTCTGACGTTCGCCCTCCAGACGGTCAAGGCCCCGGACGCCAGTCAGCGGCTCGCCGAGCTTGTGAGCCGCGGGGCCGTGACCGGAGATGACGCCGCGAACATTCTCGTCCAGCTTGCAGCGACCAAGGACTATCGCGAGTTGTCGCTCGAGCGAGCCGCGGTGGCGGAGGGTGGATTTTCGGCCGCCCAGCGCGGCCGGATCATCGAGGCCATCGAGCGGTCGCTGCCGTCGCAGTTCAAGCCGAGTGAGAAGCAGGTCGCGGCGGTCAAGAAACTCATCGACGATCCGTCTGCGGCCGTTGCCGCCGCTGGTCTGCGGCTGGCGGCGGCCATGCGGGCGGTCGATCCGACCGCTGTTGAAGCGATCGCCACTGCCGCGCAGACCGACCCGGTCCGGCGCCAGGCCGCGATCGTGGCCCTCGGGCGGCTCCAGGGGAAGGCTGCGGTTCCGGCGTTGATCACCCTGGCCGCGGCGAATCGACCGGCCGAGACGCGGCTCGCCGCGATCGCGGGGCTCATCGACGTCGACGTGCAGGCGGCGGCGGACCAGGCCGCGGTGCTGTTGGAGCAACCCGTCGGCGGCGCGGATCTGGAGCCGCTGTTCACGTCATTCGTGCAGACGAAGGGGGGCGCCGACACCTTGGCCACCGCGCTGCAGGCCAGGAAGCCCGTCGCCGACGCCGCCCGCGTCGGGACGCGGACGCTCGCGGCGCTGGGCGTGTCGCCCCCGTCGCTCGCGGCCGTCCTCGAGGGCGCCGCGACGGTCACCGCCCAGCAACGCGTGCTGGATGCCGCCGAATCGAAGCGGCTGCTCGGCCTGGTTTCGACGGCAGGCGACCCGGCCCGCGGTGAAGCGATCTTCCGCCGGTCCGGCCTCGCCTGCCTCAGTTGCCATGCGCTTGGCGGCGCCGGCGGCATCGTCGGCCCCGATCTGTCCAACATCGGCACCAGTGGCCCGCCGGATTACCTGCTCGAATCGATCGTCATGCCCAGCAAGAAGGTGCGGGAGGGCTACAACACCGCCAACGTCGTCACCACCTCCGGCAAAGTGATCCGCGGCGTCGTGCAACGGGAGTCGCCACAGGAACTGGTGATCCGCGATGCGAAGGGAGTGGACATCGTCCTCACGGCTGGCGACATCGAGGAGAAGGCGAAGGGCGGCTCGCTGATGCCCGAAGGGCTCGACCGCGGGCTGACCGACGCGGAACTGGTCGATCTGGTCCGCTTCCTGACGGAACTCGGCAGGCCCGGTCCGTACGGCGTGTCGCATGTGCCGGTGGCGCGGCGCTGGCAGGTGCTCACCGATCCCCCTGCGGCGCTCCGCGGACTCGATGCCCGTGACCTGGGCCGGAGGTTGCGGGAGGACGCCGGCCTGGCCTGGAAGGCCGGCGTCAGCAGGGTGGCCGGCGGCATCCCGCTCGACGAGTTCGCGAAGGCGCCCGACGTCGTGTTTCTCCGCACGGAGATCGAGGTGATCAAGCCGGGCACGTTCGGGTTTGACATCGGCCCGCCGGACGGCGTCCAGGCCTGGGCCGACGACGCTCCCGTCGCCGCCGCGGAGCGGACGACCTGCACGCTCTCCGCCGGCTTCCACACGATCACGTTTCGCATCGACATGGGGCGACGCACCAATCCCTTGCTCCGCTGCGAGCTCGTGGAGCTGCCCGGCGGCGGCCGGGCCCGATTCGTCTCGCAGGGCCCGTAAGGCAATCCTGTTCGGCACGCGGGTCGCGCTCTTGCCCTCCATCTCTCCCGCGCCCTCTGGGAGAACACCAGACCCAAGAGGCAGACTGGCGCAACGACGGGGTGAGATGTGCGCGTGAGGCCCCAACCAATTCCCGCCAGACGAGCGTCGCTCATTGTCGGCGGGCGGGCAGCCCGCCGCCTCACTGGATGCCGGTCAGCTTGCGGATCAGCGGGAAGGCGGCGGAGACGATCAGCAGGTAGGCCACGAGCCACGGGGCGAAGCCGATCTGGGGGATGCCCGGCACGATGCCCAGGAATCGGGCCTCCCGCATGCGGAGCTGGGTGACGAAGCCGCCGTCGTGGAAGTGGAGCGGTTCCGCGTACGTCCGCGCCCCCGCGCGGAACTCGCGGGTCAGCGTCACGTCGCCGATGCGGAAGGTGAGCTCGTGCGTTCCGCTCGTCGCCCGCACGTTCCAGGCGGCGATTCCGTTGGCCGGCGGCCCGTTCGTGCCCGACGCGTCCGGCGCGACGAGACGGACCCAGCCGTCGGCCTCGACGCCGGCGGCGGGCACGATGTGGGCGAGGTCGCCGATGGCGGGCACGGGTGTGTAGAGGGCGACCTCCACGGGCTCGCCGGCGGCGGGGGGATGGAACTCGAGCCGCGAGAAGCACCAGACGGCGAGCACGGCGACGGGTACCAGCGACACCAGGAGCGGCTTCCACTCCTGTCCCAGGGTGCGGAAGGCGACCTGGGCGGCGACGGCCTTGTGCCGGGCCACGGCGGCGCGGTCGCCGCGTTGCCGGGCCTCGCGCATGCACTCCTTGAGCCGCCGCCGGTCCGCCGCCGCGCGGTGGAGGAGATCCTGGTCGGTCGTGAACCACCGCACGCCGCGCAGGATCAGCGCCGTGGCGACCGCCACGATCGTCAACGCCCAGGCCGACGGCAGCCGCAGCAGCCACCCGAGCACCGGATCGGTGATGGACAGGCAGAATCGTGTCAGTTGGTCGACCATGGCGTCTACGTCTTGTCGAGGATGGCAACCTGACCGGTGTTCCCGTCCACGCGGACGAGACGGCCGTCCTGGATCAGCGCCGTCGCCTGCTCGCAGACCACGGCGGGAATCCCGAAGTCACGGGCCACGATCGCGCCGTGCGAGAGCACGCCGCCCCGCTCCACGATCAGCGCGCAGGCGGTCATGAACAGCGGCGTCCAGCCCGGATCGGTGGAGGGGCAGACCAGCACGTAGTCGGTGCCGAGATCGCCGGCCTCGGCCGGGCTGAACACGATCCGGGCCGGGCCGGTGGCAATCCCCGCCGAGATGGGCGTGCCGTTGAGTTCCGACGTGGCCTCGATGCGGCGGGCGTGGCCGAGCCCGTCGAGGTGGCGGGAATCGATCGTGTCGGGCATGTCGAGGCGTTGCAGCGCCTGCCAGCGGATCCGGCGCTTGGCGATCAGATCGTCGAACCGCGGCCGGTCGGCCGAGTAGGCGTCGAGTTCGGACATCCGCAGAAAGTAGATGCCGCCGCCGATGTCCCAGCGGCGGGCCAGTTCCTCGACGGCCAGCCGGATCAGTTCATAGCCCATCATCAAGTAGTGCTTGCCCGACTCGCGGTAGGGGAGCAGTGCCTGGGCCTGCATCACCTCGGCGCGGATCGGCTCGAGCAGCGACGCGCCGCCCCAGCGGCGGAGCAGCTCGGGCATGTTCGCCTCCGCCTCGAGCCGCTGGCTGCGGCTCGCCTCGTGGATCTCGGCGGGCGTGCGGCCGCGGCCGTCCGCGAGCCGCTCCGCGATCCGCCGCGGATAGGACGGATCCTCGCGCCAGCGGGGCACCGCCAGTTCCATCTCGCCGACGGCGCGGTGGCCGAAGCGGTCGAGGAACTCGGCGAGCGGCGCCGCGCCCCGCGACACGGCGTGCAGCAGGGCGTCCTGCGCGAACGTCGTGTCTCCGTCGAGGCCCCGGGTGAGGGCCATCACCGCCGCGCGTCCGGCCTCCGCGCCCACGACCATCGTGAGCCGCTGCTCCAGCCGGGCCAGGGCCAGGCCGCCGAAGTAGCCCGGCAGCAGCGACTCGCAGCCGAACTCGTCGAGCACGCGTCTGCGGCGGTCGTGGAACTCGGCGATCACCTCGCCGTCCAAGAGCGTGGTCAGATCCTGCCGCCGCTTCTCCGACACGTAGCGGAGGAAGGGGGGCAGAACCTGCTCTTCGAAGTGACGCTTGGCCTGTCGGGCCCGGTTCCGCGTGCGGCTTCCGGAACGAACCAACCCGGCGAGGTTGGCCGGCAGGTTGGCCAGGAACGCGTTGTCCGCCCGCTCCGGCATGAACTTCGTGGGCGCCCGGTCCAGCAGGGAGCGGTCGGCGAGCAGCTCGTTGACGTCGTAGGTCAGCGGCATGCCGGCCCAGAACAGTTCGGCCAGCCGTTCCGGATCGGCATAGATGCGGCCGCAGATCAGGTCGAGGAACCCCTCCTCGCAGACCCGCCGCGACGGGCGGTAGCCCAGTTCGCGGTACAGGCGGCCGAATCCACCGTTGCCGCTCATGAAGTGGCGGACGACGTCCCAGGTGAGGGGCGTGGGGAAGCGGAGCGTTTCCGACAGATTGTGGGCGATCCAGCACCGCTGCTCGCCCGGCCGGAGGGCGGCCGTCAGGCGTTCCACCTCCGCCAGCCGTGCCGGCTCGACGTCCTCCGCGATGTCCAGGCCGCGGACCCGCCGCGACTGCAACAGGGCGAACCGGCCGGCCGCGAAGCCGAACTCGACGTCGACGGGATAGCCGAAGAACGCCTCCACCTTCAGGGCCAGACCCGCGAGGTCGTGGATCTCGGCGGGCGTGAGCGAGGGGGCGTGCGGATCGCGGTGCAGCACCGCCTCCAGGGCGGCGACGAGGGTGTGCTTCTTCCCGAGCCGGGGCTCGATGTCCATCGTGTCGCGCCGCACGTAGAAGCAGTCCGGCGTCACGTCGCCCGAGACGACGGCCTCGCCGAGGCCGTAGGACGACTCGATGACCATGCGGTTGGCCGTGAGGTCGTTCGGGTCGCGGGTGAAGACGATGCCCGACACCTCCGACGGGAACATGACCTGCACGTTCACCGCCGTGCCTTCGAGGCCGCGGATGTCGTTCCGCCGGCGGTAGGCGACCGCCCGCTCGTTTTCCCACGAATCGAAGACCGCGTTGATGCACTGCCGCAGGAGGTCGTCCGGATCGGTGGGGAACGGCTCGCCCGTCAGGTCCGCAAACGACCGCAGATGCCGCTCGGCCACGGCGGCCGTCACCGGCTCTCCGTCCGCGGGGCGGGCCGCGGCGAACGCCGCGGCCTCGATGCCGTGCACGGTCTTGGTGAAGCCGAGGATGAACTGGACGTACAGATCCCAGAAGTGCGCCGCGTTGCCGATCTCCGCGGCCAGCCCGGGATGAAGCCCGACGTTGAGCAGCGTGTCCAGCATGCCCGGCATGGAGGCCGCCGCGCCGCTGCGGACCGACACGAGGAGGGGCCTTGCCGACCGGCCGTAGCTGCGTCCGGCCTCCGCTTCGAGCCGCCGCACGGCGGCCTGCACCTGCTCGGCAAGTCCGGCCGGCCACTTCCGGCCCGCGGCGGAGTACTCCCGGCAGCATGCGGTGGTGATCGTGAACCCGGGCGGCACGTGGAGCCCCGCGCGGGTCATGTCGCGGAGGCTGGCGCCCTTGCCGCCGAGCAGATGCCGGGCCGCCTCGGGCGTGTCCGCGGCCGGCACATCGTCGGCGAAGTGATAGACCCACTGCTTCGTCATGGCGCCGGCCTCAGGCATACGAGTCCCCAGCCGGAGATGCCCATGAACACATTCCCGCCCGTCAGCACCATCGGTGTCGTCGAGGCCCCCAGGGCCGCCGTGTCTTCGACCCAGACCTTCGGTTCGAGGCAACGCGGGGCCGATGCTCCTTCGCCGTCGCCGGCGTCGATCAAGACGCTCATCACCGCCCCGTCGGCCCTCATGAACAGGATCGTGTTGCCTCCTGGCAGCGGCGCGGATCCGACGAGCGCCCCGGGCAGCGGTTCGCACCGTGGGCGGCCGGTGCTCCGGTCCACGACCCGCAGAGACCCATCGCCTGCCACGTAGATGAACGCCTCGCGGGTGGCGGCCACGTCCCCCGAGACCGCCGCGGCTGGCGGCTGCCATTCCTCGGCGGGCAGCGGCTGGCCGTCCGTCAGTTTTCGCGCCTCGATGCCACCGGACGTGGGCACGTGCAGGACGTGCTTCGAGAAGATCGGGGGCCCCGCCGGGGCGTTCGCCAGCGGGACCGACCACAGGGGCCGACCGGTGGGGCGATCGAGCAGCGCGAGCGTCGGTGGTGACTCCGTGACCACGGCCACCCACTGGCGGTACGCGGCCGGCGCGTGCGTGACCGCACCCGCCACGGGCACCGACCAGCCGCTGGAGCCCGACCGGTCGGCGGCGTTGATCGACGTCAGCCTGCCCGGTTCGTCCTGGATGAGAATGTCCGCGCCGCCGGCCGAGAACACGCCCGATGCCTCCGGCGAAACGGGCCGCCGCCACAGGACGTCGCCGGTGCGGGTGTCCACGGCGTGCAGGTGGCGGTTCGCCTCGCCGCCGACTCCGTCGACGAAGAAGGCGACTCGTTCCACGATGGCCGGGGATAGCCGCACGCCGTTCGGGGTGGCGACGCTCCAGACGGCGGGATCGGGGGCGTCGCGGCCGGCCGACCGCGCCGGCATGCAGACGACTCCGGCCCGCGGCCCGTCGGGGACCGGCACCGCGACGGGCACCAGCATGCTCTCACCGAGCACGGCGATCGGCGCGGCCACGTGCGCGATGGGCATCGACCCGTCGAGCGCCTGCGGCCAGCACCAGGCGAACCCGCCGCGTTCCGGGGGGGGCGAACCGAAGAAGTTGCCCGCGCGTTCGGGGCCCGCCAGCCGCCCCGACCAAACCTGCGGCTCCGGCGGGGCCGGCTCCCCGGCGCACACGAACCCGCTCTGCTCGGTGCCGACGTAGACGCGGCCGTGTGCGATGACCGGTGAACTGGCACACATCGGCTTGGCCCCGGCCTTGTAGGCCCAGACCGTCTCGAATGTCGCGCGGCTCACGGCGCAGAGCATGCCCGACTCGGTCATCACGTAGGCGAACCGCGGGGTCAGGGCGGGCGACGCCTTGATGCCGTCGTGTCCATTCCACTTGCCGCGGATCGCGCCCTTCCGCGCCAGATCCAGGCAGTACAGCCAGCCGTTCGCGGTGCAGAACCAGGCCGTGTCGCCGTCGGTGGCGATGGAGCCCAGGATCGTGTCTTCGACCACGACCTTCCAATCGGGCTCGAGCGGCCCGTCGTCTTTTTCCAGTCGGGCCAGATCCAGGCACCACACCTCGCCGCGGGCCGGGAGCCCCAAGGCGGCGGCCGACGCGACGAAGTCGCCGTTGCCCATGCCCACGAGCAGTTTGCCGTTGGCGATCGCCGGCGGGGAAAAGACGGGATAGGGCGTGGGCAGCCGCCGCAGCAGCTTCCCCGTCACCGCGTCGAGAACGCACACCGACCTGCCGCCGTTGCCCAGGCCCACGTAGACCCGGTTGTCGAGCACGGCCAGCGACGTCTCGGCGTCGGGAAACTCCTTGCCATCCAGGTGCCACCGCACCGCGCCGGTCTGGAGATCGAGCGCGTAGTAGCCGTCCACGTCGCCGGCGCCGAAGAACACCCGGTCCTCGCTGACCGGCCGGCCGTTTTCCTCCCAGGTCACGGTGGCGATGGCGGGCGTGCATTCCACATGGCCCGCCGTTTCATGGCTCCACACGAGCCGCCCCTCCGCGCCCGGCGTGAGGTCGAGGCAGACCACCCGGCAGCGCTTGGTTTCATGCAGGCCCTCGCCGCAGACCAGCCGACTGCCCTTGATGACCGGCGAGGCGAACGTGGCCCGGTACTTGCCCGCGCCCGAGGCGAACGCCGGGCACGACGACCACAGCTCGGCGCCGGTATCGGCGTCGAAGCAGCGGATGTGACCGGTGCCCTCCCTGTCGAACGGCGAAATGTCCGCCGCGGTCGCCACGTACACCCGCTTGTCGATCACGGCGGGCGACGCGTAGAACCGCTCATCCGGTCGTGCCGCCCAGTTCACCTGCCCCTTCGACGGCTCCTGCGTCTCGTCCAGCGCGCCCGTGCGGCGGACGCCGCCGCGGAACGTCGTCCACTCTCCGCTCGTCGCCACGCCCGCGACGGTGGCCGCCCGGGATGTCTGCGGCCGCAGCCGCATGGCCGCCGAGCGGATGCCGACGACGCACAGTGCGGCGGCGAGGACGTGGTATTTGAGCCGCCACAACAGCCGGGCGAACTGCAGCAGCGCCTGGGGCCGCAGCAGGCCCACGATGGCCATGAAGACCGCCGCGAGGAGGCCGGGCAGGATGGCGATCAGGACCTGGAGCGGACCGATCAGGACCGGGATCACCGCCACGGGCGGCGCGGCAATGGCGAGGTAGGGTGAAATGGTCACGAATCCCCGGGACTATGCGACGATGAATGCCGGCGGCCTGGTCACGGCAGGGTGACCGGCGTGACCGGCTTGACGGCGACGACCTTCTTGGACGCCGGTTTGCCGGCCTCGTCCACCCATTCCAGCGTGACCAGTCCGGCCTGCGGCCGCCCGATGGCGGTCAGCAGCCCCGGCCGCACGACATACATGCCCACGACCCGGTCCCGATCGCGGACGGTGAGGGTGAGCGGCGCGGCGGCAGTGACGTGCAGCCAACGCAGGGCATTGCCGGCCTGGTTCTCGCCGTACAAGGCCCAGGCCTCCTGCGTGCCCGCCGCGACGGCGAACAGGTCGGGCGCGTTGTCGCCGTTCAAATCCACGACCGCGCCGGCGGACTGTCCCCCCTCGAGCGCCGTCCAGCCCGGCAGGGGTTCCCGCGGCGGGGCCCCGCCGGCCTGGGCCGCCGCCTCGCCGACGAACCCGACCGGGTCCAGTTCACGGGCCCAGCCGAAACAGCTGAACCCGCGATTGAAAAACAGCAACGGCTTGCGGTCGGCGTACAGCATGGCCACGCCCTGCCGGCCGTCGCTGTTGATGTCGGCGGGGGCGACGCCGGCGACCTTCGGCTCGTTCGCCCCGCCGTGATAAGCCAGCTCGCCGGTCACGTAGGACTGGTTTTGCCACTGCCGCTTGTCGTCGCGGCCCAGGAGCGCGATCGAGCCGTTGCCGCCGACCACGAGGTCGAGCCAGCCGTCGGTGTCGAAATCCCCGCAGGCGGCCGCCGTCGGATTTTCCGGCAACGACACCGCCGCGGTCACCGGTGGCTTGAAGGCCCCGCCCCCTTCGCCCGCATAGGTGACGACACCCTTCGGGAACAATTGCAGCACGTCGGTCCGGCCGTCACGGTCGAAGTCGGCCACGACGCACAGGCCGCCCGCCCCCAGGTCCTTCACGCCCGGCAGGGGGGTCGTCCTGCCGTCGGCAGCGACGATCACAGGTCCGTTCGGCGTGCCCACGACCAGCCGTCCGGTTTCCAAGGCGTCGAGCGACAGGCACTCCGGCAGGTCCGCGACCAGCGGTTTGCCGTCGGCCAGGAGCGCCTTTCCGGTCCACGACACGAACGTCGGCTTCGCGCCGGCGGCGAGCACGGCGAACGTGCCGCGCTTCGACGCGGTGGCAAGCTTCTCCCTGCCGGCCGCCTTGAAAAGCGTGTCCCCGCCCTCGCTGAGCACGATCACGCCGGCGGCGGTCACCACACAGCCGTGCACCGGGCCGTCGATTTTGCCCAGCGCCTGATCCTTGCTCCACGCCAGGTCCGAGCGGACCGGAAACGAGGCCGTGGGGTCGGCCTGCACGTAGCGGGCTCCGGCGACGAGGTTAGCCGCGCTGCCCGCCCAGATGGTGGTGAGCGCCTGTTTGTCCTGATCGAGAACCAGTTTGCCGTCCATCGTGGATACGGTCAGCCACTGATTGACGACCAGCAACGCGCCGGCGGCATTGCCGTCCGGGCCGCTGTTTTCCCCGGCGTTCGTCAGATACAAGCCCGTCGCGGGCAGCACGGCCTTGAAGCCGTCCGCCGACAGCCCGCCATTGGGAGCGAGGCTGAAGTTCAGTTTCGGGTCCGCCGGTGGCTTGCCGCGAATGGTCTCCACGACTTCCGCCGAGACGACGCCGTCCTTGACCCCCGTGAGCCTGACCACGGAAACCTCGGTCGCGCCGCGGATCAGGTCGACGGGCGTGAAGCTGACATTGATCAGCGCCCAGGCCGGCACGACGACGAGGAACGACATCGTGAGCACGCACGCAGCCGTGAGCAACCACCCGCCGCCGGGCGCGGTTGCGCCGAACCGACGAGCGGCCGGCAGTTTGGGATGGCGTGGCGGTTGGTGCATGTCGAATCCTTTTGTCATGTCGTGGGGCTCATCAGGCCGCGAAAAACAGAAAGAATAGTCCTGTCAATGGCACCTCGGCAAACGCATTTCCCGGCGGAACAGCGACCCGTGAGACGCCAGTGAGTCGTGAGGGGAGTTTTGTGAGATTCTTGAGGGCGGTTCCCGGGCCTGGACAAACTGGGTGGGCGGGCTCACGACCCGAGAAGCAGCTTTCGATGGTGCGTGAGCTCCGAAGCACACTCTCGGGTCGACACACTCGAAGGGCGCAAAAAAACCCCGGCGGTCAGAGACCATCGCTCCAGGGGGCATCCCTTCCCGGGGGCCATGCGATGTGGATTTGAACTGACCGCCGCGGTCGTCAGCTCCGCACCGCGTCGAGCGGGCCGGTCGAGTCGCCGAACGCGGCCTGCGGCGCGCCCATCAGATCGAGCAGCGTGAGGTAGAGGTTCGTCATCGGCTGCTCGCCCGGCAGCTTCACGTGACGGCCGGCGGCCAGCCGGCCCCCGGCCGAGCCCGCGAGGATCACCGGCAGGTCGTCGTGGTTGTGGCGATTGCCATCTGCCAGGCCGCTGGCGTAGACCACCATCGAGTGATCGAGCAGGCTGCGGCCGTCGGCCTCCTCGACCGCCCGCATCCGGCCGAGGAAGTAGGCGAACTGCTCGGCGTGGAACCGGTCGATGAGGGCGATCTTCTCCAGCGCCTCCTCCTTGCCCTCGTGATGGGAGAGGTTGTGGTGGCCGTCGCCCACGCCGATCTCGGGAAACGAGCGATTGCTGCCGTCGTGGGCGAACATGAACGTGCCGATCCGCGTGGAGTCGGTCTGGAACGCGAGCACGAGCATGTCGGCCAGCAGTCGCAGATGCTCGGAGTAGGCTGCCGGCGGCCGGGCGGGCAGGTCGCGATCGGGCACCTGCGGCGGCGGGCCGTCGAAGCCCGCGATCCGGTGCTCGAGCTCCCGCAGCCCCGTGAGGTATTCGTCGAGCTTGCGGCGGTCGGCCGCGGACAGGCCGCGGTGCAGGTCCCGCGCCTCGGCCGCGACGAAGTCGAGGATCGACCGCTGCCGCCCGCGGCGGGCGGCCAGGCTCGCCGGCCGCTCGGCGGCCGAGCCCGCGCCGAACAGCCGCTCGAACACGAGCCGCGGATTCGACTCCGGGGAGACCGGCTGCCGCGGGCTCCGCCAGGCGATGTTGAACTGGTAGGCGCAGGCGTAGCCCGAGTCGCAGTTGCCGCTCTTGCGGGCCGCATCGCAAGACAGCTCGAGCGACGGAAACCGGGTGCGGCGCCCGAGGGCATCCGCGGCGACCTGATCGACGGAAATCCCCGCGCGGATGTCGGCCCCGGCGGTCTTCCGCGGCCGGACGCCGGTGAGGAAGGTCGCCGACGCGCGGGCGTGGTCGCCCGCGCCGTCGCGGCCGGAGGTGCCGGCGCGGTGGGCCAGTCCGCTGATCAATTGCACCGCGTCTTGGAATGGCGCGAGCGGCTCGAGCGTGGGGCCGAAGGCGAACTCACGGCCTTCCCCCCGGGGCCGCCAGCGGGCCAGGTGGACGCCGTTGGGAATGTAGATGAAGGCCATCCGCGTGGGCACTGCGGCTTCCGCGGCGCGGGCGATGCTCGCCCCGCGCAGCGACTCCAGGAACGGGACGGCGACGGCCACGCCCAGGCCCCGGAGCACGGCCCGGCGGGGGACGGAGCCGGCGACGCCTCGATGATCTGGGTGACTCATGGTCGACGTTCCGCGGCGGCGGGCGAGGCGGCGGGCTGGACGGGCCCGGTGGCGGCCGAGCTGCGACGCATCTGGAACGGCGCGCTCATGACGACGCCCTGCACCAGCCGGTCGAGCCGGCCGTCCGGTCCGGCCTGCTCCAGAATCTTATCGACCGCCGGCTCGTCGAAATACTCCACGCCCCGGCCGAGGGCGTAGGTGAGGAGCTTTTCCGACAGGCAACGGTGAAAGTCCCGCCGCCGCGGCCCGGCGATCACCTGCGCCAGTTCCTGCACGTCGGCAAACCGCTCTCCGGTGATCAAGCGGCCCGCGGTGTCGATCGCCCCGGCGGCCGCCTCGGGCCGCCACTGGCCGACGGCGTCGTAGGCCTCGAGCGCCAGGCCGAGCGGGTCCATCCGCGCATGGCACGAGGCGCAGAGCGGCGCGCGGCGATGCCGCTCCATCAGGTCCCGCATGGCGGTGGCCCGGGGGAGCGTGGCGGCGGCCTCGTCGAGCGGCGGCACCCCCGGCGGCGCGGGCGGCGCCGGCGTGCCGAGCAGGTTGTCGAGGATGAACAGGCCCCGCTTCACCGGCGAGGTGCGGGTCGGATTGCTCGTGACCATGAGCACGCTGCCGTGCGTGAGCAGGCCGCCCCGCGGCACGTGGTCGGGCAGCTTCACGAGCCGCATCTCGTCGCCGCCGACGTCCGCGACTCCGTAGAAGCGGGCCAGCGGCTCGTTGAGGAACGTGCTGCGGCCGACGAGCAGTTCGGTGGCCGGCAGCCCGGTCCGCAGCACGTGGGCGAAGAGCAGCTCCGTTTCCGCCCGCATCGCCCGCCGCACCGCGGTGCTGAAGATTCTCTCCCCTTCCAGTCGATCGCGGACGCCCAGCACCCGCCGCAGGTCGACGGGCAACGCCATCACGTCACGGGTCTGCAGCCACTGTCCGACGAAGTTTTCCACGAAGGCGTCGCTGCGGGGGTCGCGGAGCATCCGTTCCACGTGGCCGCCCAGATCCTTCCGAAGCGTGCCCGCGGCGGCGGCCGCGAACAGTTCGTCGTCGGGCATCGTGCTCCAGAGGAAGAAGGAGAGCCGCGTGGCGAGGGCGAACTGGTCGATGGGCACGGACCCGGCGGCGTCCGCGACCGCGGCGTCATCTTCGACTCGGAACAGGAACCGGGGCGATGCCAGCACTGCCGTCACCGCGGCCGCGATGCCGGCCTCGAACGAGCCGCCCGGTGCGGCGCTCGCCGCCTCGCTCACCGCCACGAGCCGGGCCACGGTTTCGTCGTCGACCGGCCGGCGAAAGGCCCGCTCGGCGAGCCGCCGGACCGTCCGCCGCAGGTGGTCGGCCCGGGCCGCGGGATCTGGCGGCCGGGGTCCGAACGCGAACACGCGGCGGAGGTGGAGCGGATAGCCGTCGGCCGTGGCGGCCGCGGCGGCGACGCGGTCACCGACCCGGGCCGCCAGGTCCACGTACTTCTCCAGCAGCAGCGGCGAGACTGACAGCACCTCGCCGATCGTGTCGAAGCCGTAGCCGGTGTCGTCGGCCGGCAGGTCGTCCCGCAGGTTTTCCTCGATGCCGGTCAGGTCGCGGACTGCGTTGGCGTATTCCACGCGATTGAGCCGCCGCAGCACCACGTGGCCCGGGTCAGGCCTCCGGGCATCGACGCCCAAGACGTCCTGGGACACGAACTCGCGCATCCGCCGCCGCTCCGCGGCCGACGGCTGCGGCTGATCGGCTGGGGGCATCGTCTCGGCCCGGAGGTTCTTCCACAGATTCACCCAGCCGGCGTGCTCCGCCGAGCCTGGGTCGACCGGCCGGGCCGCGTCGGTGGTCGCGAGCATCCGGTCGATGGCCACGCCCCCTTCCTCCGCGCCGCCGAAGTGACAGGCCCCACAGAAGCTGGAGAAGATCGCCCGGGGCGAGTCTTCGGCGGCCGTTGCGGCCGACGCGAGGACCGGGAACACCGCTCCGGCCCAGGCGGGCCACGTTCCGCCGAACCGCTTCGCCATGAGAGCCGCTCCGGATGCCTGACCGCTCGTTGCTGCCCCGAGCATGATGTTGCGGACGTTGGTCTGCAGCTTCCCTTCACGCTTGTGCGCGACCCGAGTCGGTCATCTCATTGCCCGAGCAGGATGCGATGGCTCACTTTGCGGTCTCTTGCGCCGCGGGGGGTGTTTCCCAGCGGGCCTGGGTGGGCTGGCCCGCCAGTTCCGCGGCCGCCTGTTGCACCCGCGCGGCGTACGCCCGCCAATCGTA
>Ga0315900_10001047_pt1 | contig 44584 bp, 34 predicted proteins | sample LakEriMetagenome_FD_203521 | JGI IMG/M metagenome (GOLD analysis project Ga0315900, IMG submission 203521) | Freshwater fungal communities from buoy surface, Lake Erie, Ohio, United States - Buoy 12 MA114 | ecosystem: Environmental > Aquatic > Freshwater > Lake > Lake biofilm | place: USA: Lake... | reverse complement strand
CACCAGCAACATTCATTTTGGAAAATGAAAGACAGAGTGCAAAATATAACATCGATAAATTTAGAGTAATAACAAAACAGTTAGAAACACAATCCGATACACCATTTACAATTGATTATAAATTTAAATCAAAAATTGCTGGTGGTGCAAAAGAAAATACCTATCGAGATTTAATTCCTTTTGTTACTTATTCTATGGCAGATGATGATTTCTATACTGTAGGTAACAGAAGAAAAGATATAGAAAATCAAGGAGATTTTTCGGTGTCTTTAACTATTTCAACAACAGACAATGCCGTTTCTCCACTTGTTTCACTTGAAAGTATTTTTCTAAACGCTTGGGAAAACTTTGTTGATAATGCTGAAATTACCGTTGATGATTTTAATATCATCGCTACAGGTGGGGGATATTCAAATAGTAATGTTGTAACAATTACTTCAAACACAGGAACAGGAGCTCTTGTTTACTTAGTAACAAACGGTGCTCAAGGTAATGTTATTGGATTAAATGTTGCTTCTTCTGGTTCTGGTTATTATGATGATTTTTCTATATCAATACCAGGAACAGGTTCAGGAGCAATTACTTCTAATGCTGAAATTGTTCTTAATTCTGAATATGACAGTAGTGGTGGCCCATCCTTAGCAAGGTATATTACTAAACCAATTACTTTGGCTGATGGATTTGATGCTGGTGATTTGCGAGTATTTTTATCAGCAAATCGAAGAGGTGTTTCTGATATTCATGTTTATTATAAAATACTTTCTGGATCTGATTCTACACAATTTAAAGACCGGCCATATCAAAAGATGGAATGTTTTAATCCGTCCACAACCGCATCTTTAACTGATAATGATTTCAGAGAATTTGAATATCGCCCATCTTTAACCTCTGACGCAGTAACTTATACTTCAACAAATGGTGGTACATTTGATTCATTTAAAACTTTTGCTATTAAAATTGTTTTAACATCAAGTGATCCATCGATTGTCCCAAAAGTAAAAGATTTCCGTGTAATTGCTTTGCCTGCAGGTTGATATGAAAATACCGGTAAAAGGGACAAATTTTGTTAAAGACACTACGAGTGGTGCTCTTTTAACGGTAAATCCTGGAGTTTTGATGGAAAACGAAGCTCGGTTACGATTGAAATCAAAATTAAACTCAAAAAATGATGAAATAAATAATTTAAAAACTCAAGTAGATTCTTTAAATAAAGATATTAGTGAAATAAAAAGTATGTTACAACAGTTAATTAAGAGAGATTAAAGTACCAAATGACTATTCCTATTATAACAAGAACGAATACCATTGATGAATGGCGAATTCAAACGAATTTGTCGGCTATTGAATTAAATAATTTAAAAGCCAACAATTATACAAAATCAAATGGTACTTTAGAATTAGCTAATAACTCTGTACTTTTAATAAGTGCAAATGGTACCGCACTTCAAGTTTCAAATAGTGCTTTTATTGGTAGAAATTTAGCAGTAACAAACAACGTTTCTGTTGGTGCGGTAGGATCTGGTGTTGGTAATGTCTCTATAGGTAACTCTGTTTTGATTGCTGGACCCGGAGAAGCAGTTAACGTTTCAAATAGTGTTTATGTTGGTGGCAATAGCAATGTTAGAGGCAACGTGTATGCGAACAATGCAGTTGTCAATAATTCTGTTTATGTTGGTGGTACTGCAAACATTGCTGGTATTGTTACACTATCAGGAACAGGTAAAGTATTGGAAGCAAATACTGGAACTGTATATGTTAATAATGCATATCTAACTACTGCAACACTAGATCAAGCAAACGTTGAATTGATCTATGCTCTTGAAGCTAAAATTGACAACCTTTCTGATATTGCTTCTGCTGTAATTGGTATTTTGCGTGTAACAACAGGTAATATTTATTATCTAACATCGAACACTTTATATGCTAATACTGGAACGATCAGAGATTTTGTTGCAAACAGCACAGGTAATGTAGTAACACTTATATCAAATGTTGCAACAATTAATACCGCAACTATTGGTAACTTAAACGCAACAAATGGTACGATTATCAATGGTAATGTAGTAACACTTATATCAAACAATGCTACTTTAAATACATCTACTTTAGTTAATATAACAGTAACTAACGCTGCAATTGCAAATGCCGTTATTTCTTCGGCTGCAATTACGACTGGTCAAATTACAAATGGTACAATTACAAATGGTACTATCATTAATGGTAATATAGTTACTTTAATTTCAAATAGTGCAACACTTAATAATTCTACATTGTTAAGTTCAAATGTTGTTTCTGCAAATATTATAAATGCTAATGTTTCTGGTAATGTAAACTTTACCAATGGATCAACATTAAGATTTAATTCTGGATCAGCAAATGATGCTCTTGTTGTAGATTCAGGTATAACTTCTTTACAGACTGTCGTTGTTGAAGGAAACTTAACTGTTGCAGGATCATTTACTCAAACAGGTAATATTAATTTTGAAACAGATAGATTCATTTTCAATGCAAATACACCTGATAATAAAGATGCTCTTATAATAAACCGTAGAGTTGCTGGAAATAATGCTCAAATTATTTGGAATGAAACAAATGATCGTTGGGAAGTTTCAACAGGTAATACTTGGACAACAACTTATAAGATTTTAGATGGCGCAGACATTTATACAGGTGTTGATTCTGATAGTACAACACTTGTAGCTTCTGCGAGTGCTGTTAAATTTGCATATCAAGCTGGTGGTGTTGTAGCCGGTGGCTATGCTAATGCAGCTTATAGACATGCCAATTCTGCATTTGTAAGTCAAAATACAACAGGTGTTTATGCCAATACTGGATATGCTCATGCAAATTCAGCACATGATGTGGCAAATTCTGCTTTTAGTGGAGTAAGTGGTACACATGCAAATGCGGCCTACAGACATGCAAATTCATCTTATGCACATGCAAATACGGCTAATGTATCTGCTCAAGCTGCCTTTGATGCGGCTAACAATGCTTTTGCAGCTGGTGGTCAATTTGCTTATAGACATGCTAATTCAGCACACGATATTGCAAACTCAGCTTTTGCTGGAACAACAGGTACTCATGCCAACTCAGCATATTTTACTGCAAATACCGCTTTAACAAATGCTGAAATTGCTGACCAAAAAGCTGTAGCAGCTAATACTAGAGCCGCTTTAGCTAACGTTCATGCAAATGCCGCATATAATTTTTCAAACACAATAAACAACTTTGCTTTTCATGCTTATACTCATGCTAATGCAGCGTTTGCTCGAGCAAATACAGGAATTACATCTACTGGAGGTACTATAACAGGTGATTTAACAGTTAATGGAACATTGAATGCTACTGGAGCTTCAATTTTTGCAAATGATATGAAAATTGCAGATGGAATTATAACACTTAATTCTGACATATTACAAACTGCATCACCAATTGAAAATGCTGGATTAGAAATAGATCGAGGCGCTTCACCTAATGTATTCTTTTTATGGGATGAAACTTCCGATAGGTGGAGATTTACAAATGATGGTACAAATTATCAAGACGTTGCAGGTCAAACAACAATTAATTCATCTTTAGCCGCATATGTACCTTTAGCAGGTGGAACCATGACTGGTTTCTTGACTCTGAGTGCAAGTCCATCAAGTGCGATGCATGCTGCTACAAAAGCTTATGTTGATGCTACAATAGGATCAGCAGACCTAACAAATTTAAATGCTTCAAATTTAACAAGTGGTACTGTTCCAGTTGCTCGCTTGAGTGGATTATATAATATCAATGTTAATGGTAATGCTAACTATGCAACAACAGCTGGATCTGCCACAAGTGCAACGACCGCTAGCACCGCTTCCAGTTTAAATGGTGGTAATATTCAAAACTGTACTGGTTTCGCACAAAGTAGTGGAGCATTTTCAATGACCGGAAGTTCTTTCGGTGTAAATCCCTATGCACAATTTTATGGAGGCATAAGATCTTTTGCTGATATAAATGCATCTGGAGCAAATATAACAGCAAGTACTTTTTATGGTAATTTAAGTGGAACAGCAACACGAGCTCTTTATGGTGACTTGGCAGAAAAGTATCTAGCTGACGGCGAATACGATGAAGGTACCGTAATGGCCATAGGCGGCGAAAAAGAAATAACAGCAGCAACAATTGCCAACTTTAGAGCTCTAGGTGTAGTATCATTGAGACCTGCACACTTAATGAATGCTGATTTGGAAAACGGAACAATTGTTGCTTTAAAAGGTAGAGTTCCTGTAAAAGTTATAGGCAAAGTAATCAAAGGTCAACCTTTAGGATTAAGTAACATAGCAGGAGTAGCAAGTGTTAATGAAATGAATTACTTTGCATTATCTCTGATAGATAAGAACGATGATGGTGAAGGTATAGTCGAAGCAGTTATTTTATAATCTAGGAAAAAAATAAATTATGAATCAGCCTTTAAATTTTTATGCAAAAAAATCTATGAAAGGAAATCCTCATGTTTTTGATGATTACTTTCAATTGAGTGCTTTAACAATTACTGTAACGAGCGCATGTAATTTACATTGCGATTATTGTTTTGAAGAACATGAAAGTAGGTTAATAAAACCCGATGAAGTAGTTGACATTATTGATGTTGCATATAAGAATTTTAGAAAAAATAATCCTACTGGTTCAATGCCATTATCTTTTTTTGGTGGTGAACCTTTTATCGCATGGAAAACTATTCAAAGATGTATTGAACACGCTAAAGAAAAAGGTTATGATCTTTCTGTTGGCATAACAACAAACTTAACTTTGTTGACTGATGAACAAATGGAGTTCATTGATGAGAATGATATTGGTTTGTTAGTTTCAATAGACGGCACCAAAGAAGTTCATGATAGATTACGTGATAATTCTTATGATGTTGTTTCTAAAAATGTCAAAAAACTAATAGACAATGGCATGAAAAGGTTAATAGAAGCTCGGATGACAGTTCCGCCAGGTGAATTTCATAATCTTTTAGCTGGAGTTCAAAACATTTTTTCTTTAGGTGTTGATAACATTGCTCCTGTTCCTGTTACCGATCAAGTTTGGACTAAAGATCAAGTTAAATTATTAGAAAATGAACTTGATAAATTGTATGAATGGACAATTTCAATATACGAAGATCCAAACAATAAAAGAAACATTAGTGTGAAAATGATTGATGATTATTTGTTTCAATGCATACATGACGAATTTGATATGAAAGGTACACCTTGTAGTTTTGGAAGTAATAAATGGCTGAGTATAGGTCCTAGTGGTGAAATGTATCCATGTCACCAAATACATACACGAAAAGATCAACAAGAATTGTTTTACATGGGAAATATTTTAAAAGGTGAAATACTTCCACATAGAATTTTAGGTCAGGTTTTGCCACATTCATGGAAAAAAGCTGACGATCCAGAATATACATGCGACACATGTGAGGCATATAATATTTGTAGAGGTTCTTGCCCAAGTGAAAACTATGATTTAAATAAAGATTATTTAAAAACTCCAGATGAATGGTGTGATTGGGTTAGAATGTCAAAACGAATCACGAAAAAATACCAGAATCAACTTTTAAATAGTAAAAATTTGAGAAATAAAAGATTAAATTCTATAAAACTAAATTTAGAGATTATGGAAATGATTGATAGGGTGAGAGAATATAATGTATACTCCCGAGAATTTCCTCTTGTTGTTCTTGATTTATATGAAAAAGTTTTAAGTTGTGAACATAATTTGTTACCTGGTTTTTCTGACTTATCAAAAAATAAATTAGCAAAATTTAGAGAACAACTAACACAAATTAGAGATGAATTAATTAAAAAAGAATCAATGCAAAAGGAAACAGTTTAATGGGTACCTCTGTACATCAATCACAAAATACGATCATCGAAAACGATGATTATAATCCAAATACTGAAAATGATGCTTGGAATATTCGAAGAAGATATGTTGGATTAGCTGCCATTTGGAGTAATCCAAACGCTGGAGATACTGGTTGTGCTAGAACGCAAACATATAGTACGTCCATAAGAGTTAGAAAATTTTCAGATGCTGGAAGACCTTATAGTGATGGTACTATTCTTGGTCTTACTGTAAGACAGCCTGTAGACAATCAAGAAATTTTAGCTACAGATTTAGATAATGCAAGACGAATTATCAATGAAGGTGTTGCAGCTGTAAATCAATCTTTTTTAAATTCAACAACTGGATTTATTAATCCAGCTTCTGGGTATGCAAGTCGAGATCAAGAAATTTTAGCTTCACACATCAATAATTTAATTAATACTATTATAATCACAGAAACTAAGTTAGACATATACAATTCATATTATGATGGAGCTGACTTATGTCAAAGAAGTTGCCAAATACAATGTCAGACAGCATGCCAAACAAGTTGTCAAGGATGTAATACTTCACAATGCCACAATCAAAAATGTGGAGTGCATTGATATGTTTGATGTAATTTCCAAAGTAACATTAAAACTCAGCACATATTGTAATTTAGCTTGTGAGTATTGTCATCAAATGACTGATGATAAAAAACATCATGTTACTTTTGAAAAATATAAAGAAATGTATGACTTTTTACTAAAGACAAATTTGTCTGATGTTGTTGAAGTAACTTTAACTGGTGGAGAAATTTCCCTTTTAGAAGAAGAATATGAAACAGCTGTAAAATGGTTCAGAAAGATTGAAAGACAGAGAGATGTAAAGTTTACTTTTGCTGTTGTTTCAAATGGTACAAATATAAAACAATTATTTAAATTAATAAAACAAGGTGATTTAAATCCTAAAAGAACAACAATTAGTTGGGATGGATTATACACCATGTCAAAGAGTCGTAAAAGTAAATTTGAAAAATTCAATGATGATTTCTTTAAAAATGTTGTTACTGAAATTGGCCAAAGTCCATGGGCAAAGCAATTAAACATTACACATGCAATAACACCTACTACCATCCCTTATTTACACGATAGTTTAGTTTTTGCTTTAGATGCTGGTGTAAAAAATTTTGGTTTTTATTATATACATGAAGCCGATTATAGCGACAAAGAATTTTTAAAAATTTATGATGAACAAGTTACAAAATTAGGTGAAGAATTTGTAAAACGATATGAAGATTTGTCAACAAGATTTGTTTATTATAATTGGCAATTATTATATGCTAAAGAAAATTTGCCAACAGATAACAAAGAATTAATGAGAGCCACAACTCTTTGTCACAAATTAGGAAGAACGGTGCATTTTGACCCATTAGGTGACATTTATGGTTGTATTTATTTTGGAGACCATAGAGCTCTAAAACTAGGTGATTTGGAAAATGGTAATATAGATAAAACGAAATATCAAAAATTTAGTGATCAATACTTCGAAATGCCAGGTTGCAAATTAGATAGTTGTGGCAATTCACATTGTTTTGAATGTCCAGCAAGTAACTATGTACATAAAGGAAAAATGGCGAATAGATTTAGTAACACATGCGAAATGTTATCTATTGAAAAAAGAATTTACTATGATTTAAAACCTAAACTTAAAATAGATGAATTTGATAAAGCTTTTTATTGGATGGAAGAAGATCATTTAGAACAAAAAAACTATGATGATAAGTATGAAACATATTTAAATGATATAGTAGGTATACCTTTAACTGAGGAAGCTTATGTTGAAGATGATGAGTACTCAAATAGATTAAGTCCAACGTATAAAAATGTTGTTACTTGGATGAAAAAAACTCCTAAGAAAAAAGAATTTACTCTAAATTTAGAAACCATATGAAAAAGAAGTTTTCAAAAATAGGTTCTAATATCAATCATGTTTATCTTATGATGACAGAGGCTTGTCCTTTAGATTGTGAATACTGTTACATAAAAGATAGAAAAACAAAAAACAATGTAAGTGATGAAGATATTGATACTTTAATAAATGCTTTTGAGTATCATACTCCTAGAATAATTTATTTTGGTGGAGAACCTTTACTCGAAGTTGAACATATAAAAAGAGTTACTGAAAGATGGAAACATAGGTGTCAGTTTCAAGTTATAACTTCTGGATTAGTAAACTTCGATAAATTTGTTGATGAAGTTTATTTACCTAATAAAGAAAAATTTGATATTCAAATATCTTGGGATGGTTTCGAAAATGACAACCGAGTTTTAAGAAATGGTAAAAATAAACAAGATAGAGTTATGGCCACCATATTAAGTACCTTAGAAATGGGTATACCTCTACAAGTAAGAAGTGTTATAAATGACGAAAATGTTGATAATCTCGTTAAGATTTATGAGACCTATAGATATTTAAAACTTCAGTATCCACATTTGACGGGTGATATAACTATTGCTCATCAAAAACATTTCAAAGATGATTTTCCAGAAAAGTTTAGGCAACAATTTAAAACAACACTTGAAATAATTGAAGATGATATTAATAATGGTATAGAGCCTTATTTTCCATTAGAGTACATGAAAAAAATGACTAGTGCGTTAAATGGAAGACATGTTAGTTCGTGTGATGCTGGAAATTATTTGGTTTTAAAACCAAGTGGCGCACTATATCCTTGTACAATATTAAGTCAACAAAATGATGATGTTGATTTTATCATGGGTCATATTTCTGATAGAGACTTAGATTATGATATGATGGATAAAATGCGAAAGCCAAGTGAAGCTGAAATTTGCAAAACTTGTGGAGTTAGATCTGTATGTGATGGTGGTTGTCGATATGAAAGAGTTGCAAATTATGGTAAAGATTGGATGGGAAAAGTTTGTGGTTTTACCTGTGGTGTTTCTGAAGCCTGGTTTCATGAAACAAAAAATTGGGTTTTAAACATGAATGAAAATGTTTATGAAAAAGTAATTCAGAGATTGGTATTATTTAATAATTGGGTTATTCATTATGATACTGGTCACCATGACGAAGCAAAAAAACACCAGACTTTTGATAGAGAACAATTGAAATTAGGTAAAAGATTAGATTTTTATAATTTTTATAAAGACACTACTGAGAAAAAGATTATACCTATTTTGCCATTGAGTAAAGAAAAAAATGTCTTTGTCACCTAATTTTAAAAAATCTGTTGATGGTATCGCTAAAGTAGGTAGACAAAATAAAAGATTTGAAATATTTTTAAATCTTACCTATAAATGCCCTTTGAGATGTACTTATTGTTATGTGGATTACAATAGGGCTCCTCCAATGACACAAGAGCAGGTTGATTATGTCATTGAAAAACTTCTCATTGAACCTAAAAAAACTGATATAAAGCTTGTCACCTTTTTTGGAGGTGAACCTGCTTTAGAGATGGACATCATAGAAAATACCTTAGACAAATATTCTCATGTTGAGAAAATAAAAAATGTTCATTTTGGAATCATAACAAGTTTTTCTGTCAATCAAGATAGACTTTTAAAGTTACAAAAAAAATATCCAAAATTAGAAATAGCTATAAGTTTTGATGTTGATATGAAAGAAAGAGTCTTTATCAATAAAAAACAATTTGATTTATTAGGTGTGGCTAAGAAAAAATTTGATATTGATTTAGAAAAGATGAAAGAAAATAAAAATAATATTTTCTTTAATAAAGTTATTACAGGGCAAGAAACAGATTTATTTGGTGATTTGAAATGGCTTCACGATACTTATAGGGACTATAAATTATTTTATAGTTTATCGTTTACGAAAACGCCTAAGTTTCCTTTTCATCCAGAAGGAAGAATAGAGGAAGGTTGGTATAAATATTTAAACTATATTTTTTCTAAGTATTTAACTAATGAAGTAGTATTTTTACCTATGTTAGTTTTACAATACTTAGATCGTTATTGGAAACAAAAAAAGAACACAGCCACTTCTGGTTGTGGTTTGGGTGGTGAATATTTTATTGATAGTAATGGGACAGTTAGTCCATGCAGTATAAGTCATCATAGAACAGATTTAATGCTTTATCATGAAGGAAAGTTTCTCGACAATAATGAACACTTTCAAGAATTAGAAGATAGTTATTGGAACAATCCTACATGTCAGAAGTGTGAATATAAAGGTTTTTGTCCTGGCGGTTGCATGGTTTTTAGGTATACTGAAAATAACGATTACAATATACCAAATGAGGGCCAATGTATTTTGATGGAAGAAATTTTTAAGGCCTATGACAGATTTTTAAATGAACGTACAGAAAAAGAAATAACTGAGTTAACTTTTATTCTAGCAAAAGATTTACAGAAATATCATTCGTATTGTCATCATGATGATGAACATATAGATTTACAAGCAATTTATAACTAAGTGAGAACATTATGCACATTTTTTTACCTGAATTAATATACAATGAAATAAAAGAAAATGATAAATTTAAATCTATTTACAATTCTTTAAATGATTTTTTTGATACAAAAACTAAGTGTTTAATTGATTACAATAATGAAATCAATAATGATGATTATTATAAAGATTTGAATGATTTTTTAAAGAAAAATTTATCAGAAAAAAATAATAAAATATGGAATTGTTTTAAAGTCTGTGTAGATTTTGATGAAAAAGATAGTAATAAAGATTGGGAAAAAATTAGAGAAGTAATTGATTCGTGCAAAAAAGACGATGATTTAGAAGTAAAATTGTATGCGTACTATATGGAAATGGCAAATACTGCTGATCATGAATCTGAAAAATGGATAGAAAATGTTGAAGAATCTTTAAAATTGTTCGATCAAAATAAAGATAAAGTTTTTGATACAAGATTGTATACAAAATTTTATTGGGATGTACACGAAAAAAATAATTTTTATTTAAAAAATAAAAAAGAAAAAGATTTAATTGATGAATTTAAAAATTATCAAAAATTAGATTTAGAAACTAAAGATTTTATATTTTCAAAACATAATGATACATACACTAAAGATATAATTAACCATAAAACAATATATACTGCAATTCAATTCTGGCATGCAAATTTAAATTCGGCGGAAAACGATCAAAAAAGTGCTGAATATGTTCTAAAAAAATTAGATGATAAAATTGCAAATTTAGATTTCAAATATAATTCTTTTAACATGCATTTAATGGAATGGCTATGGTTAAATTTTAAATGGCATTTAGATAGAGATAATATTCTAGCGGTTGATGTGGTAGAAATTATGATACAAATTGTTGAAGAAACATTAAAAAATAAAAATTACATGATAAGATCTTTACGTCATCATAATTTTAATTATATTTCTAATTTTTTAATTTTAATGCAAAATTTAAATGAAGTTGAAAAAATCTTTGAAAAAGTGTTAGTAAACTATGAAAGAAAATTAAACAAATTAAATTGGACAGAAAAAGAATATAAAGTTATTATTGATAATGATCTATCAATTACTAATAACTGGTGGAACGAAAGAAGTAGAACACTCAACAATTACAAAGAAAATATGATTTCTTCTATAAAAAATAAATTTTTAGGATAAAAAATGTTAGTTTGGCTACCAGAAAATATCTATCAATTAGTAAAAAATAATTCTGAATATATTTCAATAATTGAAGAATTAGAAAAAGTTTCTTTTGACGGAGAACTTTCTTCTACTGTACCTGAAAATACTCCAGAAACATGGCCTATCTATAGAAAATTATATTCATTTTTAAATTCTGTTGAGAAAAATGAGTACGAACAGATTACTTGGGAGTTGAATAAAATTCTATTTGATAAGTTGTTTCTCGAAATAGATAATGAAAATTTTTCATATACAGACAAATTATTATCTTTAAAAGATACCTTAGTAAACATAAAAAATAAAATAGATTCTTTAGATGATTCTGTTATAAAAAACCTTCTAAAAATTAATTTTTTACAATATGAAATTTTAGCTTTGTCTGAAAATAATAGTTTTTTTTCTGCTGATTTGATTGCAAAAAGGCAAGAATTGTTATCAACATTTGATTCGATTAAAAAAGAAAATGTGACTTATGATTCTGTAATAGATTATTTTGAAAATTATTTTAATCTATACATGGTAAATTTAATAAAAAATGAAAGTTTGGTGGTAAAATCTTTTAATGATTTACAATTAAATTTTAATAAATTTAGAATGGATCTTGATTTAAAAATTGATGAAGTAAAAAATTCATCAATTGAACACAACTACTTTAAACTTTTTGATGTTCTAAATTATTTAAAATTGTACTTTATAAACTTTTATTATGAAAGTTTTATACCAATGGTTAATTTAACTGATGATGAAAAATTGATAATTGACAAAAATATTGTAAAATATGCAAAGAGTGTAGATTTTAAATACAAAAATTTCAATATTATTACCTTACATTTTTATTGGATAAGAATGAAAATGTTTTTTTCATTTAAAGACTATGATCAGTTTTTAAAAGTTTTTAATGAAATGTGTCTATATTTAAAGTTAAATTTAGATAATAATAAAAAAGATGTGATTAAATCTATAATTTTTCATACGCAATCTGACCACATAGATTTTTTAATTTTGATCAAAGTTTTATTAGAATTAGATGAGGAAATGAGTAAATTTTTTAAACAAGAAAAACAATTAGAAAATTTAAATTTATCTGAAAAAGATATTACTTTGATAAATGCAAATAATGATAACTATAAAAATTCATCTTACTTTTTTGATATTAATTTCATAAAGAATAGGTTCTATGGATAATTCTCAAATTACGATAACAGATAATGCTGCCTTTAAAATTGCAGAAATTATAAAAGATTCTGAAGCTGAAGGTCAATTTATTAGAACTTTTGTTCAAGGAGGCGGTTGTTCTGGTTTTCAGTATGGTTTTACTTTTGAAAATGAAATAAATGATGATGATTTTGTGGTTGAAAAAAATGACATAAAATTACTCGTTGATAGTATGAGTATGACATATTTAACTGGTGCAAAAATAGATTACAAAGAAGATTTAAATGGATCACAATTTGTCATTGAAAATCCTAACGCTCAGTCCACATGCGGTTGTGGGAGTAGTTTCTCAGTTTAAATTGCCAGTTTGACTAAATAGACGATAAATGTCTTTTAGGAGTCTCAATTGGCCGAATTTGTCGAACTAACCCTCGAACAGGGTGCAACTTTCAATACAGTAATTAATGTAAATGATGGTACCGGCTCTCCTCAAAATCTAGTTGGATACACGGCACGCTCAATGATGCGCCGGTCCTACTATACTTCCTCATCCAAAGAATTTCAAGTTTCTGTTTCAACACCAGCCTTAGGTGAAATAACCATGTCTATGTCTGCGGCCAATACTGCAAATTTGACTCCAGGAAGATATGTTTATGATGTGGAGATAGATGATGGTGCAGGTGAAGTTACAAGAATTTTTGAAGGTATTATTACCGTTTTGCCTAACGTAACGAGATAAAAATGGCTATCACAGTACAAGTAAAACCTAGAAAAACTACTATATCTTCTGTAACTGTTGCAAGAACAGCTAACCTCAATCTTGCACAAATTAATAATGTTGATATTATTACGCCTGCAAATAATCAAGTTTTGATGTATGAGACTGGTACTGAACGTTGGGTAAATAAAGAAATTCCAACAATTAGTGGCGGTACATTCTAATGACAATAATTCAGATAAAGTATTCAACAGCGAATACTGAACCAGCTAATGGACAACTATCTGCTGGAGAATTAGCTTACTCTGAAGTATCTAAAAAATTATTTATTGGTAATGATTTTGGTACTGCCAATGTTATTGGTGGCCAAAAATATATTGACCTTCTTGAATCAAATACTTCTTTTGCATCACCTGGTGCAATTGTAATTCGTGATTCTCAAGGTTCTTTTTTTGGAAATGTAATTACAGCCAATTCTTTTGTTGGTAATCTTGCTGGAAATTTAGATGGTAATGCTGCAACAGCTTCACGACTAGCAAATAACTTTACAATTACATTGACTGGTAATGCAAACGGTAATGTAAGTCTCGATGGTTCTTCAAATGTAACTTTAAATGTTACACTTGTAAATACATCGGTTACAAGTGGTTCATACGGCAATACAAGATTTATTCCTACATTTACTGTTGGATCAGATGGTCGTATTACAGGCGTAACAAATGTCGCTATAGACTTTCCAGATTCAGCCGACTTTTCTCAAGATTCTTATAATCAAGCAAACTCTGCATATGCACATGCTAATGCAGCTTATCAAACTGCTAACACAGCAATTTACTCTAATGCACATTCTAATGCATCATTTAATGTAGCAAATTTAGCTTTAACTACTGCAAATTCAGCATCTTCATATGCAAATAGTGGTTTTGCGGTAGCTAATGTTGCAAATATTAACGCAATTTCGGCATCATCTTATGCCAATTCAGCATATCAAACAGCCAATTCTGCAAGTTCGTATGCAAATAGTGCCTTTATGGCCGCAAATACAGGATTATTATCATTCAATACTGCAAATGCGGCTTTTAATACTGCAAATACAGCATTAACTACTTCTATTAATACTGCTTTATTGTTAGTAGAAATATTTGCTAATGTCACTTCGACCGAAGAATCTATTGCAACAGCTGGCAGATATGCTAATTCAGCTTATCGACATGCAAATGCTTCATTTAATACGGCAAATACTAAGTTTAATACTTCTGGTGGTACAATTTCAGGTGATGTTAATGTTACTGGTAATCTTACAGTTACAGGAAATGTAACTTATGTAGCAACAAATCAATTGAATTTAGGTGATGCAGTTATAACTTTAAATGCAGATTTAGGACAAGCTGCTTTACCAACAGAAGATGCTGGTATAGAAATAGAACGTGGTAGGTATCAAAATTCTTCCATACTTTGGAACGAAACTTTAGACCGGTGGCAGTTTACTGATAATGTTTCAACAAGTAACATAGGTTCGGCTGCGGCTGAAGTCTATGCTAATGCGGCTTATGATGCCGCCAATGCTGCATATGCTTTTGCTGGTCAAGCGACTATTGCTGTTTCAGGTTCAGCTTTAGCTGCTAACGCTGCGGGGTCATATGCTAATGCGGCATTTTTAAGAGCCAACGCTGCATTTAGTGGTACAACTGGAACACATTCTAATTCTGCATATGCTCATGCTAATGCAGCTTTTGCGGCGGCAAATTCTGCAACACCTCAAGCCGTTCAATCAGCTTTTGATAAAGCCAATTCTGCTTTTGATGCTGCAAATAATGCTTTTATTGCAGGTGGTCAAATTGCAGGATCATATGCTAACTCAGCATACATTCAAGCCAATGCTGCTTTTAATCGTGCTAATTCTGCCAATAACTTAGTATTAGAAACCAGAACACATGCTAATTCTGCATTTAGTGAAGCAAATAATGCTACGTTGATTGGTCTTGCTGCTTTTGCTCTTGCAAATAGTATTCAGTTTTCTCAAGGTACTGAAATTGCAACATATGCTTGGGTCAATAGTAATGCAGCTTATAATCATGCAAACGGAGCTTTTGTACAAGCTAATACCGCTAATGTACAATCTGTAGTATCGGGAATATATGCTAATGCCGCATTTGCTTTAGCTAATACAAAGTTTAATAACTCTGGTGGTACGATCTCTGGTGATGTGGTTGTTTCAGGTAATTTACGTGTAGATGGAGATAGAGCACAATTTTTCGTTTCTTCTATTTCCATTGAAGATAACTTAATTGATATTGCAACAGATCAAACTGGCGCACCATCATTAAATTCAGGCATTCGAGTTATTCGTGGTGATGAATCGCCAGTTTTATTACGTTGGAATGAATCCAACGATTATTGGCAGTTTACAAATGATGGTATATCATATTCAAATATAGGTTCTTATGCAGCCGAATCGTATGCCAACTCTGCATTTGGTGTTGCAAATACCGCCAATGCACATTCAATCTCTGCATTTAGTTTAGCAAATACAGTAAATGCAATCGCACAGGCCGCATATGATACTGCTAACAACGCTGGTAGTAGTGCAATCTTACAAGCAGCTTTTAATACTGCTAACTCTGCTGGTTCATATGCAAATGGAGCTTTTGGTGCCGCAAATTCTGCTGGATCATTTGCAAACTCCGCACTAGGTGCCGCAACTACCGCAGATCAACGTGCTGTAACTGCTGGTGTATTTGCTAATGCTGCATTTGAAATTGCTAATGTTTCAAACGAAAAAGCTGCATCAGGTTATAGACACGCAAACGCATCTTTCAATTGGGCAAATTCTGCTTACAATGCAGCCAATTCTAAACTTGATTTAAGTGGTGGTACTCTGACAGGACCATTGACTGTACAGGGTGGTGTGACCATCGTTGGTGGTTTACTGTATGCAAATTCAAGTACTGTAATTCTTGCAGACAATATCATAACTCTTAACGCTGCAATTGATCAGGCATCAGCACCTGCATTTAATGCTGGTATTGAAGTTGATCGTGGTACTTCAGATAATGTTGCTTTTATTTGGAATGAATCTGATGATCATTGGCAGTTTACAAATGATGGTACAAATTATATAAATGTCGCTTCTGAGGCTGCTGAATTCTATGCTAACTCTGCATTTTCAAAAGGAAATGCTGCAGCTTCACACGCAACATCCGCATACGATCAGGCAAACTTATCAACAACCATAGTTCAATCGGCTTTCAATAAAGCAAACACAGGTAATATAACCGCTCAAGCTGCTTTCGATAGAGCAAATTCTGCATATGATTTGGCAAATGGAAAAAGTACCTTCTACTTCAGTTCATTCCCACCAGGTAGTGCCAATGAAGGTGACCGTTGGATTGATGCTGATTTAGGACAAGAATTTATCTATGTGAACGATGGTGATTCTCTGCAATGGATTGAACTATCAGCCTTTGTTGATCAGAATTTAGTAGATGATAACATTTACTATGTTTTAGGAAGTGATGATGCTGGTAGTGATTTGAATACCGTACAAAGTATTTTCGGTGTTGCTGTCAATCTGGCTGCTAATACGGTATATGAATTTGAAGCATCATTCGCACTAAAGAAAACTGGTGGTACTAATTCACACAGTTTAGGTCTTGGTTTTGCAGGTTCTATTGGTGTAAATCATATACTATATCATGTAACTCATACAAGTTCTGCATTGAATAGTCCATCAACACCAACCTTAATTATGATAAATACCGTATCAAACACGACAGTTTCATCGAATACCAATGTGGATAACCACAATGTGTTCTTGAAAGGAATGATTTCTGTTGGATCCGCAGGTAGTTTTGTGCCGCAATATAGATTATCGGATGCACCTGGCGCCGCATTTAGCACTTTGGCTGGATCATATTTTAAAATGGAACCAGTAGGTTCATCTAATACAAACATAAACGTAGGATCTTGGTCTTAAAATAACGAGAGAAAAATATGCCAACAATTAATTTTCCAACCGGTCCAACCCTAAATGACGAATATTCCTTCGGTGGTAAAACGTGGAAGTATAACGGTACTGCATGGGAATTAATTTCTACCGGTGTAACCTCAACAATACGACTACATGCAAATGCAGCCTTTGAAGCGGCCAATACCGCAGATCAAAAAGGAGTAAGTGCAGGTAGTTACGCAAATAGTGCCTTTACTAAGGCCAATAGTGCAACTACTTTAGCGCAAGCTGCGTTTGATGCAGCTAACGTTGGTGCGAGTGTCGTTGCAGCTGCGGCTTTTAATGCGGCAAATTTAGCTTCTTCTAATGCGGCTAGTGCTAGTTCATATGCAAATAGTGCTTTCTTAGCCGCAAATACAGCCGATCAAAGAGCAGTAACTTCTGGATCATACGCTAATTCAGCATTTGGTGTTGCCAACTCAGCATCTTCATATGCAAATGGTGCCTTTGCAGCTGCCAATACAGCTGATCAAAGAGCAGTAACTTCTGGTGACTATGCTAACTCAGCTTTTGGTGTTGCCAACTCAGCATCTTCATACGCCAATGGTGCCTTTGCAGCTGCTAATACCGCAGACCAAAGAGCAGTAACATCAGGTACATATGCCAATGCGGCCTTTGCTGCTGCCAATACAGCAGATCAGAAAGCAACTTCAGCGGGATCATATGCTAATGGTGCTTTTGCTGAAGCCAATCTTAAATTTAATACTTCTGGTGGTACAATCTCTGGTGATGTAACGATTACTGGTAACTTAACAGTTGAAGGCAATACTTTAATTGTTAATGTATCTACATTGGCTGTTGAAGATTCATTAATTCAATTAGCTCGCAATAACATTTCTGATGCAGTAGACATTGGTTTCTTAGGCCACTATGATGCTGGTTCTGGTAATGTTCATGCTGGTCTTATTCGCCGAGCAGCTGACGATAAATTCTATCTCTTTGAAAATTTACCAACAGAAACATTAACAAATGTTGTTGATGTTGCTAATGCTTCAATTGCAACAATTTATGCAAATGTAATTGCAACATCTATTTTATTAAGAGATAATGATCCATTAACACAAGCAAACGCCGCTTTTGCAGCTGCCAATGTTGCTGATCAAAGAGCAGTTACATCTGGATCATATGCGAATAGTGCCTATGCAGCTGCTAATACCGCAGATGAGAAAGCAACTTCGGCAGGATCATATGCTAATGGTGCTTTCTTAGCGGCTAATACCGCAGACCAAAGAGCAGTAACATCAGGTACATATGCCAATGCATCCTTTGATGTTGCTAATTCGGCGTCTAGTTATGCTAACGGTGCATTTTCAGCTGCTAATACAGCTGATCAACGAGCAGTAACATCAGGTACATATGCTAACTCAGCATTTTCTGCGGCTAATTCTGCCAGCTCATATGCAAATGGAGCGTTTCTCGCTGCTAATACCGCAGACCAAAGAGCGGTAACTTCAGGTGATTATGCAAATTCTGCTTACGCATGGGCAAATGCGGCTTACAATGCTGCGAATAATGCGTTTACTGCTGGTGGCACAATCGCAGGTTCTTATGCTAACTCTGCGTTTATTAAGGCCAACTCTGCATTTGATGCTGCAAACTCTGCTGCTTCTAATGCTGCAAGTGCTTCAAGTTATGCTAATGGTGCCTTTGCAGCCGCTAATACTGCTGACCAACGTGCAGTAACAAGTGGAACATATGCTAATGCTGCATATCAAACTGCCAATTCAGCATCTTCATATGCTAACGGTGCTTTTGCATCTGCTAATAGTAAAGTTAGATTCTACTACCAAGATACTCCGCCAAGTGGAGTTAACGCAGGAGATCAATGGTATGAATCTGATTCAGCAATTTTATTCACTTACATAAATGATGGTGATACTTCGCAATGGGTACAAGTTAGTCTGTAACGGACTAATTGAAGGGTGTGTGTTAGATAATGCCAAGTATAAACTTTCCTACAAGTCCAGCTTTAAACGACCAGTATTCGTTTGAAGGTAAAACCTGGACTTATAATGGAACAGCATGGGTATTAACATCTAGTCCTACAACGATTAGATTGGATTCGGCTTTCTCTAAAGCCAATGGTGCCTATCTTCATGCAAATGCGGCATTTGATACTGCCAATAATTCTAATGGTGTTCTTGCACTATCTACAGCAAATTCTGCCTTAAACTTATCTTCTTTTGCGGCAAATACTGCAAACGCAGCCTCAAATACTGCAAACATCGCTAATAATACTGCGAACGTAGCAATACTAGTTGCTCATACAGCAAATGTTACGGCTCAAATAGCATATACACATGCAAATGCATCATTTAATGCTGCAAATTTATCTTTTACTAATAGTGTAGTTGCTGAATCATTTGCCGCTGAAGCATTGAGTGGAGTATATTTTGCTTTTACTCATGCAAACTCAGCATATGACAAAGCAAATTCTGCAAATGTACTAGCACAAGCTGCCTTTAATGCAGCTAATACTGGTGCTCCAGATTCTTGGGCTAGAAGTTCTGCTAATTCAGCATCTTCATATGCTAATGGAGCTTTCACCAAAGCCAATTCTGCAAATGTATTGGCTCAAGCTGCTTTTGATGCAGCCAATAATGCAACTGATACATGGGTAAGAAATGCTACAAATGCGGCCAGTTCTTATGCCAACTCGGCATATCAAACTGCTAATAGTGGTTCATCTTATGCTAATGGTGCCTTTGCGGCAGCTAACACAAAATATAGTTCTTCTGGTGGTACAATCTCTGGTGATGTAACGATTACAGGTAATTTAACGATTGAAGGTAATACAGTAATAGTTAATGTGTCTACATTGGCTGTTGAAGATTCTTTAATACAACTTGCAAAAAATAATACTTCAGATGCAGTAGACATTGGATTTTTAGGGCATTATAATACTGGTTCTGGTAATATTCATACAGGTCTTATTCGGCATGCTTCAGATGATACTTATTATTTGTTTGATAATTATCCAATTGAACCAACTACAAATGTAATTGATACTTCAAATGCTCAATTTAGAATTGCAACACTTAAAGCAAATTTAATCTCTGATGTTTTAACCATACGTGGTTATGATCCCCTAAATCATGCAAATAATGCTTATCAAGCGGCTAACTCTGCTGGTTCTTATGCAAATTCAGCCTTTGAAGCTGCCAATAATGCTACAGATACTTGGGTAAGACAAGCTGCCAATTCAGCATCTTCATATGCTAACGGTGCTTTTGCAGCCGCAAACGTTGCGGATCAACGAGCTTTAACTTCTGGATCTTATGCAAATAGTTCTTACCTTCATGCAAATGCAGCCTTCAATGCAGCTAATAATGCTACTGACAGTTGGGTAAGAGATGCGGCTAATAGTGCTAGTTCTTACGCTAACGGTGCTTTTGCAGCCGCCAATACGGCCGATCAAAGAGCAGTAACATCTGGTTCTTATGCGAATAGTTCTTTCTTAAAAGCTAATTCTGCAAACGTATTGGCTCAGGCTGCTTTTGATGCAGCTAATAATGCTGTAGATACTTGGGTTCGTGATGCTGCAAATAGTGCTTCTAGTTACGCTAACGGTGCATTTACAAAAGCCAATTCTTCAAATGTTTTGGCTCAGGCTGCTTTTGATGCAGCCAATAATGCTACAGATACTTGGGTAAGACAAGCTGCCAATTCAGCATCTAGTTATGCAAATGGTGCCTTCGCAGTTGCTAATACAGCCGACCAAAAAGCAGTCACATCGGGCACTTATGCTAATGCTTCTTATATTCACGCTAATGCTGCTTTCAATGCGGCCAACACGGCAGTATCAGGTACAATAGATGTATATGCAAGAAATCATGCAAATGCCGCATATGATAAAGCTAATACGGCACCAACCCCTGTAAGCGGTATTTTTGATTACGGATTAGTAACAGAAGTAACAAGTTATACAGCTTACGATTATGGAACACTATAAATAGAACTATGGCTATAACAGTACAACATCGCAGAGGTAATACAGCACAAACCGCATCTTTTACTGGTGCTCTTGCTGAACTTACCGTAGATACAGATAAAAAAGTAGTAGTTGTCCATGATGGTACAACTGCTGGTGGATTTGCACTTGCTAGGGAAACAGCAGTAACATCTACTGGTAATTATGCAAATTCTTCATACATTCACGCAAATGCAGCTTTTGATTTTGCAAATACATTAGTTGTTTCTGGTGGAGCAATTGATAATACTGCAAGAGCGTTAGCCAATGCAGCACAGATTCATGCTCAAGGTGCCTTTGAGTTAGCAAATTCTATAGATTCTTTTGTAACATTTTCAGCAAATGGAACAAACGTTGTTGCTGATGCAAGAAATGATACAATCACATTAACACCTGCAAACGGTGTCACTCTATTAGCAAATGCCACAGCAGATGGAATTACATTTGGCCTTACAGAACTTGCACAAGGTAATACAGGATCACAAGTTTTCGTTGCACCAAATGGTGATGACAGTAATGACGGTTTAGCATTTAGTAGACCAAAGAGAACGATTCGAGCAGCTATGAATGCTGCAAAACCTTTTCAACAAGTTACTATTGCATCTGGCATATATGAGGAAGTTACACCAATTATTGTGCCACAATTCGTTCAAGTAAAAGGTGATGGTGAAAGAACTTGCGTAATCAAACCTGCAAATACAAGTAAAGATGTATTTTGGGTTAACAATGGATGTTGGATTAGTGGTCTTAAATTTGAAGGGTATTTGGCAAATGGAGTTGCTTTCCCGGCCGAAACCATTTCTTCGAATACTGCTCAGTCTGGTGGTGCATCAACAATTACACTTGCAACGAGTGAAGAAACATTAAGTGATTATTATAAAGATATGGAAATTACCATCACAAGTGGTACAGGTTCCGGTCAAACAAAAACAGTTAGTGCTTATAACGGATCGACAAAAGTTATTACTGCAAATTCTGCTTGGGCAACACAACCAGATAATACATCGGTATATGCAATTAAGATTCCATTAAGAACATCACCTGCAGCCAATACTGCAAGATGGTCAACATATATTACTGCATCACCATATGTTTATGTTTGTTCTTCTGGTACAACAACAGGCACAGGCCTTCGTGTGGATGGTTCAAGAGCAACAGGTAATAAAAGTATGGTGTCTGCTCAGTTTACACAAATTAATATTGGCGGAAAAGGTTTTCATGTTTCAAATGATGGCTATGCACAGTTGGTTTCCATATATGCAATTTTCTGCGATACTGGATTCTTAGCAGATAGTGGTGGTACTGCTTCAATGGGTAACTGTAACGTCAACTTTGGTAATAAAGGCTTAGTTGCAAATGGTAAAGGTGCCTTAGCAATGTCTGCCACATTTAACGGCGCAACTTCGATAGGATCATTTACAGCCAATCTAAATAATGTGGCAGCAAATACAGACCCTTATTTCAATATTTCTGCCACAGAACCATATGTTGGTTTAATTGGAATTGTAAATGGTGATACATCAGGAACATATTACTATGTTACAAGTTCAACACCAATTGCTGGTGGTCAAACGATTGTAACATTTAGAGAATCACTTGATAATGTATTCTCAAACGGAACAACAATTAATTTTTATCAACAAAGTCAACTTAGAGCTTCAGGACAAACTTTTGAATTTGTTGGTGCAGGAACAAGTTTAAGTACCGCATTACCAAGAAATGGTGGTGTGCCAAATACTCAATTACAAATTATAAGGCAAAATGAAGGTGCTGTGTTCTGTACATCAACCGATCAAGACGGTAATTTTTTAGTATCAGACTTGACAATTGACCAAGCAACAGGTACAATTTCAGGTACAACATTTTCCAAGAGTTTGTTTGCTCAGATGACACCATTCATACTTGCACTAGAAGGCTAAATAAAAAATGGCACAAAATATTCCTTTAAATACTTTTAAAACCGTTGCATTACCGGTGACAACAGTAGCAAATACTGTTTATACATGCCCAGCAGGTGTGACTACTGTTGTTCTTCTTGCTCAAGTTTCTAATATTAATACTTCAAGTACAGTAGATGTTACTGCTTCACATGTTAGAAATGGTAACACAACAAGATTAATTGCAAACACCGCAATACCTGTTGAGGATGCAGCATCGTTGCTGTTAGGTAAATTAGTTTTAGAAACAGGTGATGGATTTTCGATTTCAGCAAGTGCAAATGGAAGCGCAGAATTAGCATTATCAATACTAGAAACTTCAAATGGCTAAACATAAATTACTAAGTGGTCGAGTTAAGACAACACCGGCAGCTAATGTAACTGCTGATCGTTATGATTTTCTCGGTCTTGAACAAGCAGAACCAAATTTAGGTACAGCTGCACAAGATGGTTATGTTCTGATATATGATTCTAATGCACCAGGTAAAAGAAACTGGTCATCATCTTCATTACTTTCTGGTGGTATAACAGCTCAGTCAGCTTTTGAATCTGCTAACTCTGCAAGTTCGTATGCAAATAGTGCTTTCATTGTAAGTAATTCAGCTGCAATTTACGCCAATTCAGCTTTTGTTTCTGCCAACTCAGCATCTTCATATGCTAATGGTGCGTTTATAACTGCTAATTCTGCATCTAATTATGCAAATGCTTCTTTTGAAACTGCTAACTCGGCTGGAGTTTATGCTAATGCTGCTTTTGATAAAGCCAATTCTGCAAATATATTAGCTCAAGCTTCATTTAATACTGCCAATTTAAAATTTAATACTTCCGGTGGCACAATCTCTGGTGATGTAACAATTACTGGCAATTTAACGATTGAAGGTAATACAGTAATTGTCAACGTATCTACATTGGCTGTTGAAGATTCAATCATTCAATTAGCTCGCAATAACACTTCTGATGCCGTTGATATTGGTTTTTTAGGACACTATGATGCTGGTTCTGGTAATGTTCATGCTGGCCTTATTCGTAGAGCATCAGATGATACATTTTACCTATTTGACAATTTAACAACAGAAACATTAACAAATGTTGTTGATATTGCTAATTCTTCTATAGCAACTCTTAGAGCAAATTTAATTTCAAATAATGTTTTAATTCGTGGTTATGATCCAGTTAATCATACGAATAACGCATATCAAGTAGCAAATAGTGGTTCTTCTTACGCTAATGGTGCTTTTGCTGCTGCTAATACCGCAGATCAAAGAGCCGTTACATCAGGCACCTATGCCAATGCGGCCTTTGTTGTTGCTAATTCTGCATCTTCATACGCTAATGGAGCTTTTGGTGCAGCCAATGTTGCAGACCAGAAAGCTGTAACATCTGGTGATTATGCTAATTCAGCTTTCTTAGCTGCAAATACTGCCGATCAGAAAGCAGTTTCAGCAGGTTCATACGCCAACTCTGCATTTGGAGTGGCTAATTCTGCCAGTTCTTATGCGAATGGTGCCTTCACAGCTGCAAATACAGCCGATCAAAAAGCGGTTACATCTGGTTTATATGCTAATAGTGCTTACATTCATGCCAATGCGGCCTTTAATGCGGCTAATGCAGCTAGTTCTTATGCCAACGGTGCTTTTGCGGCGGCCAATACGGCCGATCAAAGAGCAGTAACTTCTGGATCTTATGCGAATAGTGCATACCAAACTGCTAATAGTGGATCATCTTATGCTAACGGTGCCTTTGCTGCCGCTAACACCGCAGACCAAAGAGCTGTAACTTCTGGAATATATGCTAACTCAGCTTTTGCAGCTGCTAACTCAAATTACACAAGTGCTGTAACAAGATTAACCGTCACAAATAGTGGTGCTTCGGCATTTTTAATTGATCAATATACAGGAAATAATCCAACAATTTACGTATCAGCTGGAGAAACAATTGCTTTCCAGTTAAGTGGTATTACTGGTCATCCATTTATGATTCGTGTATCATCAGGCGGATCAAATTACGATACTGGATTAACTCATGTATCTACAACAGGAACAGTTTCAACAGATTCAAGTGCTCAAGCTAAAGAATCTGGCACTTTATATTGGAAAGTTCCTTTTGACTTAGTTGGATTAACTTATGTTTATCAATGTCAAGCTCATTCAGGAATGGTTGGAAGTATTGTTATTCAACAACCAGCTTCTTTTGTCGCATCAAATACTCAATTAGCATTTACAGCAGCCAATACCGCAGATCAAAGAGCAGTAACATCTGGTTCATATGCTAATTCTTCTTATATTCATGCTAATGCTGCTTTCAATGCCGCTAATAGTGCAACCGATACATGGGTACGTAATGCGGCTAACGCTGCTTCAAGTTATGCCAACTCAGCATATGCTCAAGCGAATACCGGAACAACACTAGCACAAGCCGCCTTTGATCAAGCAAATACAGGTGGTGGTGCAGGTACAGATTCTTATGCTAGAAATACAGCAAATGCGGCATCTTCTTATGCTAATTCTGCATATCTTCATGCTAATGCTGCGTTCAATGCTGCAAATACTGGTGGTGCCGCAACGGATAGTTTTGCTAGAACGCAAGCTAATGCTGCTTTCAATCAAGCAAATTCAGCCGCATCTGGTGGACAAACAATTTACGTTGCTGCTATAGACACATTTACAAGTAACGGTCAAAATACAACATTTACTTTAAGTACTACACCAACATCTGCAAACCAAATTATGGTGTATATTGATGGTGTTTACCAACAATCATCTGGATATACATTAAGTGGTGCAACACTTACAATGTCTGAAGCTGTTGATGCAAATTCATCACTACAAGTTAGAACATTTGCTAACACAGCAACTTCACAACTTGGTGTTACAATTGATACATTTACTGGTACTGGTGCATGTACTACATTTACATTATCTACTGTACCTACAAGTAAAAATCTTACATCAGTAATTGTTGGTGGTGTACCACAACTTAAATCCGCTTATAGTATTACTGGTACTTCTTTAGTATTTACTGGCGCTCCTGCAAACAACTCTGTTATTGAAGTGGCCACATACAAAGGTGGTGGTTCATACGCAACATCGTTTACAGCTGTTGTTGATAAATTTACAGGTAATGGTGCTCAAACAACATTTGGTCTATCAACAATACCTAATTCTGAAAATGAAACCTTTGTTTATTTAAATGGTGTTTATCAAAATAAAGATACATATTCTGTATCAGGTGCAAATGTCGTATTAACTGGTACTGCAACATCAAATGATACGATTGAAGTCGTAACAGTTGCTGGTTCAGAGATGAATGTAACATCTTCTCGTTACAATAGTAGAGTTTATACTGGTACAGGTGCATGTACTCAATTTACAATTTCTTCAAGTCATAGTGCAAATTCTGTTCTTGTATTTGAAAATGGTATTTGCCAAGAACCAATTACAGATTATACAGTTTCAGGTACAACATTAACATTTACAACTGCACCAGGAAATGGTTTTAAAATTCAAATTAGAGAGCTACCAGTTTAAGAGATAACTATGGCATTTACACAAATATCAACTACAAATATTAAAGAAAATACGGTAGTTTCTTATGCCGAATATGCAGCATTTACGGCGAATGTTTTGCCCAAAATTTCGTCTGTTCAGTACGCAGACGAAACTTTTACTGCACTTGATGATACTGCTGCCAATACTTCTGGTACTGCAAGATTGGTTATCAATGGAAGTGGATTTCAAACTGGTGCAACTGTTATTGTAGGAACAACATCAGCTTCAAGTACTGCAAGAGTAAGCACGGAACAATTAAGAGCAAACGTAACTGCATTAAGTTCTGGTAGTTATACTTTGTATGTACAAAATCCAGATGGCGGCACAGCTATTCGTGTAAATGGAGCTACATTTTCAAATACTCCTGTTTGGAGTACTGCAGCTGCATTAAGCAATCAAGAGGCTAATACTGCCTTTGCTGTAAGTATTAGTGCAAACTCTGATTCTAATGTAACTTATTCTAATACTACATCATTACCTGCTGGTACCACATTATTGGCTAACGGACTATTTTATGGTACTGTTACAGTTGGAGTAGAAACAGCCTTTACTTTTGGTGTTAAAGCTACTGACGTTGAATTACAAGATGAAACAAGAACATTTAGTTTGACGGTGACAGTTGGACCCCCAGCAGGACAATTGTTTGCTTTTGGCCAAAATAATCGTGGCCAATTAGGATTTAATGATACAACGTATAGATCTAGTCCAACTCAAGTTGGTTCTTCTACAAATTGGATTTCATTAAATTTAATAGGACCAACAGGTTATTCAGGTTTTGGTATTAAGTCTGACAATACTTTGTGGTCATGGGGACAAAATGGACACGGTCAATTAGGACTTGATGATACAACATATAGATCTAGTCCAGTTCAAGTTGGATCTGCTACAAACTGGAATTTAATTTCTTCATCTACTAATTACCATGTTTTATTGACAAAAACGAATGGAACATTGTGGGGTATGGGTAGGAATACATTTGGCAATTTAGGATTAGGAAATAGTACATATAAATCTAGTCCAACTCAAGTAGGAACTGATACTAATTGGAATAATATATCTCAAGGAACATTTCGTTCAGCAGCGACCAAAACAGATGGTACTTTATGGTTGTGGGGACGTAATAATTATGGAACTTTAGGTTTAAATGATACGACAGACAGAAATAGTCCAACTCAAGTAGGAACAGGAACTAATTGGAGCAAAGTTGCAGTAACCGGAGCAGATGCACTTGCAACTAAAACTGATGGCACATTATGGGCCATTGGTGGATCTAATGATGGAGGAAGATTAGGACTTAGTGAAATACCTTATTCTTCACCTGGAGCAATATTTAGATCAAGTCCAGTTCAAATAGGAGCTAATACTAATTGGAATTTACTAGTACCAGCAGGAGAATCTTTTGCAGCTACAAAAACGGATGGAACATTGTGGTCTTGGGGACCAAATATTAACGGCCAATTAGGACATAATAATTCTTCATATAAATCCAGTCCAGTACAAGTAGGAACAAATACTAATTGGAGTAAAATAGATGGTGGTTCTACTAGTTTTGGTGGAATTAAAACAGATGGTACTTTGTGGTTATGGGGAAATAATGGTCAAGGACAGTTAGGACTTAATGATAGAGTTAATAAATCAAGTCCTACTCAAGTAGGATCAGGAACTACTTGGGTTTTAGTTGCGACTGCTCGTAGTACTCTTGCAATAAGACAATAAGTATGCCTCACTAAATACTTGTAGTACAATATAATAATGTTTTTGATGGAATTTTAAAATGAAAAATATATACTTTCTTGCCGGATTGCCACGGTCTGGTTCTACTTTACTTGCGGCAATTCTCAACCAAAATCCAAAGATTCACGCATCTTCTACCTCAGGTCTTTTAGACACAATGGTAGGCACACTTCGTGCATGGGCAGATAGCTTCAACACTCTTGCTCAAAAAGACCGTGATGCTTCTGAACAAGAAATTCAGCGTATACTGAATAACATTACGCAAACCAAATATGCACACATAGACAAACCAATTATTCTTGATAAGGCTCGTGGTTGGGCAGATGATACTAACATTCGCACAATGACCCGAGTGTTTGAGCGTAAGCCTAAAATTATTGCTACGGTTAGGAATGTCGAAGATTGTGCTGCATCATTTGTTCGTATTGCCAAACCAACCGATTTAGATGATTTCTGTGTCAATGGTGAATTAATGGGACACCTTAAAGAATCATATCAAACATTTCAAAAAGGATATTCATTTGCACCTGAATGTTTTTTAATTGTTGACTATGATGATTTACTATCAAACCCCAAAAAAGAAATTGAAAAAATACATCAGTTTCTAGAAATTGAAAATGATTTTGAATATGATTTTGATCATATAGATGGTTCAAATTTACAAGAACGTGATGAAGAAATTTGGATGGTACCTGGTTTACATGATGTAAAGCCAAAACTAGGGTACCAACACAAAAAAGATTCACAAGAAATACTTAAACATCGTTTCTATGATTTTGTTCAACCAAGATTCTGGTTAGGTGAAGAAAAGGCTAATAAACCAGCCCACAAACTAGACACGCAATTAGCAGCCGGACTCATGGGTGATTTCCAGTTAGGTCTTAAAATTGCAAATGAATTAGAAGCAGAAGAACCATGGAATAATCGTGCTGCGTTTAATCGTGGTTGGTACAGAATGTATGAAGGTAAATTGTTAGAGGGTGAACAATTACTTTTCCGTGGACGATTAGAGAAAGTATTTGGTAATGAACCGCCAAGGTCACCAATGCCAATGTGGGATGGCGAATCAAAAGGAACAATACTCTTAAATCTTGAAGGCGGTCTTGGCGACCAGATTCATGGTGTAAGATATGCAAGAGAGTTTGCAAAAAAAGGATGTGAAACTATTGTTGCGTGTTCTGGCCCGTTGGCCACTATGTTTAGGGATGTTGAAGGTGTTGTTGCCGTATGCCAGCATGAAGCAACATTTGGTATTGTTCATGACTTTTGGGTACCATCTATGTCAACAATACCTATTCTCAAGTATGAATATAAAGACATTTCTGGAAAGCCATATATAAGTAAATCAGAAGTGACACCACATAAAGGTCTAAGAATAGGCCTAAGATGGCAAGGAAATCCACAGTTTGAACATGAACAGCATAGGATTTTCCCACCTAAATTATTATTTGATGCAGTAGAAGATATTGATGCTGAATTTATTTCTCTCCAGCGTGATGAAGGTTCACAGTATTGTCCTTATTGGGTCAAGAAAGTTCCTTTGGGTCATTGGGAAGAAACAAGAATGGCAATTGCATCATGTGATTTGGTGATTACTTCTTGTACATCTATTGCTCACTTGTCTGGTGCGATGGGTGTACCAACTTGGATTATTCCACCAGTTTTACCTTATTACTTGTGGGCTTATCCAATTAACAAAACAGTATGGTATAATAGTGTGAGATTGTTTAGACAAAAAATGTATGGTTCTTGGAATGAACCATTTAAACAAATTAAACTAGCATTACAAAAAGGAGAAATAAATGCCTAAGATTAATACTGGATATTGGGTTCGTGTTGTAGACGGCCGAGTATATGATGTTTGGGATTCCGCACCTGATGAAAGACCAGGTTGGAGAGAAGCTATTGAGGTTGTGCCTGATGTTATTGGTCGTGACCGTGAAGTAATTGAAGGACATATTTTTGATTTGGAAAAAACGCCTGTTGAGATTGTATATCAGAAGCGTCCTGTTTCTTTTGAAGAACGCCAAGGTTCTTACATTTCTCATGCAGAATTCAAAGCAAAGATGGTTGAGCGTGACCAAGAAATGCGTCAGAACTTAAACAATCCAGAAATGCCATTTGATCAGTCTGCCATTGATGCTGCAAATGCTGAGCGTGATGCTCGTGTTGCCGCACTCAGAGCATGTAATAATCACGATGATTTGGATGCACTAGACGCTTAACTTTAAAGGTTTGTTATGGATTCGTTATTTTTTAAATATGATTTGGCAGTAGAAAAGGCTTATATTATTCGGGTCAAAGAGAATGAAAGATCCGAAAGTATGGCCAAAAGGTGTTCTGATTCTTGTAACTCTGTAGGCATGCCATGGGAATATTGGGATGCCTACAATGGTTATAATCGCCGCATTAAAGAGCCTGATAATTCCAAAAACAACCCTCTGATGAAGATGATGAAGGTAACAGATCATTATCTCACCAGAGGTGAAGTTGCTTGTGCGTTATCACATATCTCTCTTTGGTCACATTGTGCTGAGATTGATAAACCAATTGTAATTTTAGAACATGATGCTATAATGATACAATCATATCCTTTGCATCAAGTTTATAATTCAATTTGTTATCTTGGTGGTAATGAACAGGTGAACCTTGGTTGGAAACAATTACCAACACCTCCACATGCTTCAGAAGGACCAAACTATCATTTTATTTGCCGTGCTCATGCATATGCAATTGATCCTTGTGTAGCAAAAAATCTTCTTTCACATGCACTTAAATTTGGTATCTGTGCGCCGCTTGACATTATGATCCGTGCAGATATATTTCCTATTCACCAGATGGGAGTGTTTGCGTATGATATGAAAGAAACTGAAGAAGATAATAAAACTCTTAAAACAACCATACTTGGCCGGCCATTAGAAGGCCGTTCAACAGTTCGAAACGATGATCTAAGTATCTGATGTACCCATTAAACATAGATGAACGAATGTATATTGTCGATGGATTTTATACAAATCCTGATGGTATTCGTCAATATGCTATCAATGAACAAAAAGAACCTGAAAGCGGTGGAAACTATGCAGGTGTAATGACCGAAAGCAGATTCATTACAGATGAGCATTTAGAAATACTTGGTCGTTTGGTTGGCCATTTTGTAGAACCAAGTACAGGTTTATCTGGTAAATTTAGATTCACAAAAGAAGGTGACACATACAGTCAAGATATACATTTTGATGCAGGTGATAATTTATGGGCAGGTGTTTGTTATCTCACGCCAAATATTGAAACTGATGGTACTATTTTTTGGCGGCATAATCGAACTGGTCTTGAATCTATACCGCATACGCAAGAAGGTATAGAAAAACATGGTTGGTATAATGTTGATGACCTTAAAAAATTCCTTGAAACTGACGGTATAAATCATTCTTTATGGACAAAAACATTGACAATTCCTTTCAGATATAATAGACTAGTATTGTTTAGGCCTTGGATGTTTCATTCACCAGGCAAAGCATTTGGTGATACTTTACAGAATTGCCGACTTATACAAACATTTTTTCTTAAAGGAAAGTTGTGAAATTTACAGTTCGTTTTCATGATCATATAATTACAAGTATTGAAAGTATATGCCGACAAGTAGGATATCCAAAAACTGTAATTGAAATTGGAGTATTTCAAGGTGAAACAACCTTTAATATGGTCAATCAAATATCTAAAAAAATTAATGATTATAAGCATTATGCTATCGATACATTTGATACAAGTACCGATTTACCAGAAGAAAACATTGAATCGACAAAAGAAATTTTCTTAAACAATCTAAAAGAATCACCACCAGGATTGGTTGAGTTTATGAATATGAAATCTTTTGATGCTTTAATTGAATTGAGAAACCGTGGTGTCAAAGCTGATTTAATCTATGTAGATGGTGATCATAGAGCACCAGAAGTATTACAAGATGCGGTTCTTGGTTTTGAGTTACTCAGTATAGGTGGTGTTATGTTGTTTGATGATTCTGTAACTTGGAGATATAAAGGTGATATTACAAACTCCCCTAAAATTGCAGTAGATAATTTTATACAATGTTATTGGGATCGTTTAGAAGTGATAGAAGTGTCTAATGGTTACCAATTAGCAATAAGGAGAAAAAAGTGAAAAAGATTTTAATTATGGGTTTACCTGGTTCAGGTAAAACTATGTTGGCATCAGCATTACAAAAATATTTACAAGATCATAGTATATTGTTTCATGTAAATTCAGAATCAATTGATGCAAGTAAAGCAGTAGTTAAATGGATTAATGCTGATGATGTACGTAAAAAATATAATGATTGGGACTTCTCTCATGAAGGTCGTATCCGTCAATCTATTCGTATGCGTGAATTAGCTGATAGTTTTCTAAATGATTTTGTGATTGCAGATTTTGTTGCACCATTACCAGAAATGCGTAATAATTTTAAGGCTGACTGGACAATTTGGGTTGACACGATTGATAAAGGTCGTTTTGAAGATACAAATAAAATGTTTGTGCCGCCTGAAGTATATGACTTCCGTGTGACAGAACAAAACTGTGAAAAATGGGCTGAGTTTATTGGCAACCATATTTTAGAAAATCGCCGTAGACCGGTATTTGATTGGAAAAAAGAAACTGTTGAAATGTTAGGTCGTTGGCAACCATGGCATCCTGGCCATCGTGCATTATTTGAGCGTGCGATTGCAAAAACTGGTCAGGTTTGCATTATGATTCGTGACTGCCAAGGTTGGAATGGTTCAAATCCTTTTGCTGCGAATCAAGTAAAAGAATTAATTAAACGTGACCTTGATCCACTTTTTCAGGGTCAATATGAGATTCTTTTGGTACCAAATATCGTCAATATAACTTATGGTCGTGATGTAGGATATAAAATTGAACAAGAGGTTTTTGATGATCAAATACATGCCATCTCTGCTACGAAAATTCGTGAGCAAATGGGTCTAAAATAGTAACCTGAAATCGACCAGAGGGAATAAATTATAAATAGACTATAAAACACCCCTCAGGATCGATTCAAAATGACAACAAAAATTTCTGGCGCACAGATTCAAAATTATACAGTTGAAACAGAACAACTATCTAATACCGCAGTAGCTGCCTTTGCAAAATCTCTAGCACCAAAAATTACCACAGTTAATGTTGCAAATAGTTCTTATACTGTACTAGACGATACAGCTGTAAATGTAGGTGGTGGTTACATTGTCATTACTGGTGCTGAATTTCAATCGGGAGCATCCGTATTAATTGATGCTACTCCTGCAACTTCTGTAACATACATAAACTCAACAACACTTAGAGCAGAAGTTCCTTCAAAGTCTGCTGCATCATATAATCTCTACGTGGTCAATCCAGATGGAGGCACAGGTATTCGTGTTGCTGGGATTACTTATTCAGCAACACCAACTTGGGTTACTGCAAGTCCATTATCAAATCAACCTGCTAATGTATCATTTAATGTATCTTTAAGTGCTACATCAGCAACATCTTATTCTAATACCACAGCATTACCAGCAGACACTCAATTATTAAGTAACGGTTATTTTTATGGTACAGTTACAATTGGTGCCGAAACTACTTATACATTTACTGTAAGAGCAACTGATGCTGAATTGCAAGATGCGGATAAGACATTTCAGGTTACGGTGACGGTTGGGCCGCCACCTGGATCTTTGTATATTTTAGCATGGCTATCTGAATTTGGAGGTTCTGGCTTAAATGATACAGTAAGTAGATCCAGTCCAGTTCAACTTGGATCTAGTACAAATTGGTCAATTCTTGCTACAAGAAACTATAGTGTAGCAGCAATTAAAACTGGTGGCACGCTATGGACATGGGGTTACAATGGCCAGGGCCAGTTAGGACTTAATGCTATAGTAAATATATCCAGTCCAGTTCAAGTAGGAGCCAGTACTAATTGGAGTTCAGTTAGTGAGGCAGCTCAAACTTATTGTTCAATTAAAACCGATGGCACTTTATGGGTCTGGGGGACTGCTGATAGCGGTAAGTTAGGACTCAACTCAATTACAGTACATAGATCCAGTCCAACTCAAGTAGGATCTGCTACCAATTGGAGTAAAGTAGTAGGTGATTATAATACAAGATTTTTAGCACTTAAAACGGATGGTACATTGTGGGGATGGGGAAATAATACCTGGGGCGAGCTAGGACTTGGAGATAGAATCAATAGATCCAGTCCGACTCAAGTAGCTGGTATTACTTGGAATAATATTTGGGCCGGCCGCAATCATGTAATGGCTTCAAAAACAGATAATACTATATGGGGTTGGGGATATGTTGCGGCAGGCTCATTAGGAAATAATTCTATTGTCAACAGATCCAGTCCAGTTCAAGTTTTGTCTACAATTGATTGGAGTAAATTAGTTTTAGGTGATTATTTTACGGTTGGTTTAAAAAGTAATGGCACTCTTTGGTCTTGGGGTAGTGATACTTATGGAAATTTAGGATTAAATAGTCGAAATGTTTATAGATCTAGTCCAACTCAAATTGGAAGTAACACGACATGGAGAAATGTTTTTCTGGAACCAGGATCATCGAGTCCAATAGCCATTAAAACTGATGGCACTTTATGGGTATGGGGTGGTAATATGGGCACTCTTTTAAATTTACCATTGGCAACTCATAGATCCAGCCCCGTTCAAATAGGAACACAAACATATTGGGCAAATACTAATATCTTCGGAACTAATTATGCATATTTAGCCAAATTTTAAGTAATTATAACAAGTATAATACAGGACTATTATGGCCGCTCCAGCTACCAGACAACAATTCAAAGATTACTGCCTACGTAGGTTAGGGTTTCCAGTAATTCAAATTAACGTTGATGATGATCAAGTAGAAGATCGTATTGACGATGCACTTCAGTTTTTTCATGACTATCATTTTGAAGGTTGTGAAAAAATTTACATGAAGCATAAATTTATACAAGAAGATATTGATAGACAATGGATATATTGTCCTGATCCAGTTCTTTTTGTAATTGGTGTTATGCCATTCGATGATTCTAATTCATCGGTAAATATGTTTGACTTGCGTTATCAATTGCGCCTGCATGACCTCTATGACTTTACATCAGTATCTTATGTGTCATATGAAATTACTATGCAACACATTCGTACATTAAATCTGTTGTTCTCAGGTACTCCACAGTTTCGTTTCAATCGTCACCAAAACAAACTCCATCTTGACATTGATTGGGAAAGAGATGCGACAGTTGGTGAATATGTTGTCATCGAATGTTATCGTAAAATGAATCCAGATACCGTGTCAATTACAGGTTCAGTATCGGCCACAAATGCAGCCAATACACTTACAGGTACAAATACTAAATTTGACCAGGAATTATTAGAAGGTGATATTGTAACGGTCAATGGTACTGATCTACAAATCAAAAGAATTTTATCACCAACAGAAATACAATTAACAAAAACACCAACAGAAGGCATTTCTGGTACAGCAACGATTGCTGGACTTTCAGATGTTTGGGACAATCGTTTTATGAAAAGATATACCACCGCTCTTATCAAAAAACAATGGGGTGAGAACATGAAAAAGTTTGGTGGTATACAAATGCCAGGTGGTGTAACATTAAATGGTAAAGAAATTTATGATGAAGCAGTTGAAGAAATTACAAAGATAGAAGAAGAAATGATTGCAAACAATGTTCTGCCATCAGACTTCATAATGGGATAATGTGTGGCTACAAACTTTTATTTCCAACTTTTCCCACAAGAGCAGATCACCAATGAACAACTGCTTGTTGAAGATTTAGTGATTGAAGCTATGGGAATCTATGGCATGGATGTTTACTATCTGCCAAGATCCAGTCGAGCAACAGAAGATTATTTGTATGGTGAAGATACAGTAAAACAATATCGTTCAGCACATCCAATTGAAATGTACCTTGAAAATGTCACAGGTATGGATGGCGAACAAGATTTTATTTCTAAATTTGGTTTAGAAATTCGTGATGAAATTACATTCTTAGTTTCTCGCCGCAGATTCAAGTATACTGTAGGCGCCACAAACTTTCAAACACCTATTCTTGGTGATATTATACCAGAAGAAAACAGAGCACCAACTCGACCAAGAGAGGGAGATTTAGTTTACATTCCTCTCATGAGGAACTTCTTTGAGATTACATTTGTAGAACATGAAAACGATCAGGCCATGTATTATACTTTAGGCCGTGGTCGTGGCGGTAATGTTTATGTCTATGCACTAAAATTAAAACAATACGTATTCTCTGAAGAAATTATTTCTACAGGTATACAAGAGATTGATGATGAAGTATTTGACCTGTACAAGAGAACAAGACTTACAGTACAATTAACTGGGGGTTCTGGTACATTTACACCAGGAGAAATAGTATATCAAGGTGCAGATTTGGCCAATGCAAGTGTTCAGGCAGTTGCACATACATGGAAACAAGGCCAATGGCTTGATGTAATTAAAACACAAGGTACATTTGTTGCCAATGTTCGTGTAAAAGGTGCAGACAGTAATGCATCTTGGACAATGGCAAGTACAGATGATAAAGTTAATTTTGATACCGCATTTGAAGATATTGCAGATAATAATCGTATAGAAACTGAGTCTGATTTAATTGTAGATTGGACAGAAACAAACCCATTTGGTGGTGATTAATGTTAAACAACCCTTTTTATTATAATCGAACAATAAGAAAGGTGGTTGTTGCCTTTGGTACTTTGTTTAATGATATACAGGTACAAAGATTTGTAAACAATACACCAAAAGAAATTTTTAAAGTGCCGTTGTCATATGGTTCTAAAGAAAAATATATGACACGACTGGCTGCTGACCCCAATTTGACCAAGTCGGTTGCAACAGTTGTACCGAGAATTTCATTTGATCTTACAGGTATAAGTTATGATACTAGCAGAAAACAAATTACAACACTAAAAAACTTTTCTGCAAATACTTCTACGGCTTTCAATAGACAGTATGTTCCTGTACCATATGATTTTAATTTTTCTATGTCGATCTATGTTCGGAATACAGAAGATGGTACACAGATATTAGAACAGATTTTACCATTCTTTACACCAGATTTTACGGTAACTGTAGACTTTATTCCTACAATGGATCAAAAATATGATTTGCCTATCATATTGAATTCTGTAAATACGATCACAGATTATGAAGGCGATATGATGAGTACTCGTTTAATTACATGGGACTTAGAGTTTACTGCAAAAGGATATATTTGGCCAATTCTTAAAACTGGTAAAGTTATTCGTCAGGCCAATACCAATATATACTTACAAGGTGATAATCTTGTATCAAATGGTTACTCATATGTAACAAATAATCTTGTATCAGGACTTATTACACTTCCTGACCCATACGATGCGATGCCTGATGATGAATTTGGTTTCTCAGAAGAAATTCAAGGTGAAACTTACCTTGTTGCAAATACAGGTGAGTATATTTTAACCGAAGATAATTTAAAAATAAGAGTTTAAAATGCCAAGTAAAAATATAAATCAACTTACTGCATTGGATGTTGTAGCATCTAATCTATCAAATACACTTTTTGTTGTATATGATAGTGAAACAGGCACAACAAAAAAGGCCACGCTATCTCAAATTGATACTGCAATAGAGAGGTCAATTCAAAATGTATCATCTGCGGCAGTATATGCTAATGCTGCATTTATGGCTGCTAATACTGCAAATGTTAAATTACAATCAGCATATGATGTTGCTAACACACTATTTAATGCCACAGCTTACGCAAATGTGGCAGCAATTACTGCAAATACTATTTCTACGATAGATTTAGTTTCATCAAATACTGTTGTAGCAAATAATGTAATTATTAGTGGAATATTAGATGTTGATGGAGTACAGTTAGTTTGGCACGCACCACCAACAACTTCTAAAGGATCTTCTGGTGATGTTGCAGGCTTGATTGCAATCGATAATGATAAACTTTATCGTTGTGTTGGTACATATGATGGTACTACAGACATTTGGAGATTTATAAACTTTACTGGTGGTACTTGGGGTTAATAATTGAAAAAGATTAATGAAAAGTTGTCCGATATTCTTGATGTGGAACCAATAGAGGTAACTTCTGCTGTCACCGAGGTAGTAGAAGTTACCGATCCTATCCAAAACGATGCAGACTTTGCTCGTAAAAATATTCGACAATTAATTGATAAAGGTAATGTGGCTATGGACAATCTTTTGCATGTGGCAAAAGAATCTGAACATCCAAGAGCCTATGAAGTGGCAGCCAACATGTTAAAAAATTTGGCAGAAATGAATAAAGATTTGATGGAAATACAAAAAAGAAAACGTGACTTAGAACCAAAACAATCTAAAGATGTAAACATTGATAAAGCAGTATTCATTGGTTCTACCGAAGATTTAATTAAAATGATCAAAGCGAATAAGTAATGGCAGAAGAAGGTTACCTAGGTAACGCAAGTTTAAAAAAACCTGGCACAGAAATATCCTATACGCAAGAGCAGTTAATTGAAATTGCTAAGTGTATGGATGACCCCGTATATTTTATTCGAAACTACGTTAAAATTGTGAACGTAGATAAAGGTCTTGTGCCTTTTGATATGTGGAATTTCCAAGAAGATATGGTTCGAGATTTTCACCAGAACCGTTTCTGTATTGCAAAGATGCCTCGACAGGTTGGTAAAACTACTACAACAGTTGGTTATATGTTGTGGTGTGTTTTGTTTAATGATAACTATTCAATTGCAATTTTGGCCAATAAAGGGTCATTGGCTCGTGAAATCCTTGGTCGTATACAATATGCCTATGAATATCTACCTCTTTGGATGCAACAAGGTATTTTAGTTTGGAATAGAGGTAATATAGAACTTGAAAACAAATCTAAGATTTATGCATATGCAACATCAGGAGCTGGTGTGCGAGGCGGTACTTACAATCTAGTATTCCTTGATGAGTTTGCTTTCGTGCCAAACAATATTGCAGAAGAATTTTTCACATCTACTTACCCTGTAATTTCTTCTGGTAGCACAACAAAAGTTATTATTGTTTCTACACCAAATGGTCTTAATCTTTTCTACAAAATGTGGAAAGATGCCACAGAAAAAAGAAGTTTCTACAAACCTATTGAAGTTCATTGGTCTATGGTACCAGGCCGTGATCAAAAATGGAAAGAAGAAACGATACGCAACACTTCTGAAGAACAGTTTAGACAAGAGTTTGAAACTGAGTTTATTGGTTCTACCGCAACACTTATCTCTGCGGCTAAACTTAAATCGTTGACCTATGAAACTCCTATAGAATCATCTGATGGTTTTGACATTTATGAATACCCTAAAAAGAACCACATGTATGTCATTACGGTTGATAGTTCAGAGGGTGTTGGTCTAGATTACTCAGCGTTTTCAATTATTGATGTGACTCAGATACCTTATGTGCAAGTTGCAAAGTATCGAAGTAACCAGATACCTACTCTGATCTACCCTACTTTGATTTATTCGGCTGGTATGAGGTATAATGAGGCCTTTATTTTGGTGGAAACAAATAATATTGGTCAACAGGTGGTGGATATTCTTCACCATGACCTAGAATATGACAATATTTTCAAACTCGAACATCATAATATCAAAGGGCAACATATATCAGCAGGTTTTAAAAGGTCTGTTTCTTTTGGGTTGAAAACAACAGTTTCGGTCAAGAAAATTGGATGTGCAAACTTTAAAGCGATGATTGAAAGTGACAAGTTGATACTCAATGATGGCGATACTGTCACCGAATTATACACCTTTTCAAGAGATAAAGACACTTATAGAGCCGAAGAAGGTAATCATGATGACTTAGCAATGACTATGGTAATGTTTTCATGGTTAGCCGCACAAAGTTTCTTCAAAGAAACTACAAATAGTGACATTCGCCGCAGATTAGTTGAAGAACAGAACCTTTTAATCGAAGAAAATTTATCACCTGTTGGGTTTATGGACAACGGATTGCCACCAGAAGAAGTAGATGACGGTAGAGATAGATGGTCTTTTGTTAAGGATCGTGGTTATCCTTCTTCAATTTTATAAAAACATAAATACTAGATAAAAAAATGCACGATTCAGCCTGAAAAAAAGGAGATTAAAACATGGCTTTTCAACTATCACCAGGCGTGAATGTTTCAGAGGTTGACTTAACAACTGCTATTCCTTCTGTCTCTAGTACTGTTGGTGCTTTTGCCGGTAACTTTCAATGGGGACCTGTTGGCGAGATTGTACAAATCAGCAACGAGGTTCAACTAGTAGAAAGATTTGGTAAACCAGACAGTAATACATTCACAAGTTTTTTTACAGCTTCAAACTTTTTGCAATATGCTAATGATTTGCGTGTTGTTCGTTCTGTTGGATCTGGAGCACTAAATGCCACAACAACAGGAACAGGTGTTTTAATTGAGAATAGAATTGACTATGATGAAAATCATTCAGATGGAACAAGTGCTTCAGTATTTGCAGCAAAATGTCCAGGTACTTTAGGTAATTCCATCAAAGTTTCAGTATGTGATGCAAATAACCAAATAAAAACAACTTGGGAATTTAGATCGTTATTTGATTCTGATGCTGGTACTTCAGATTATACTGGAGATAATAATTCTAATGGTACAAATGCAAATGATGAAATTCATATTGTAGTTGTTGATACAACAGGTAGAATTAGTGGTACTGCAAATACGGTTATTGAAAAGTTTGCTTTCTTGTCCAAAGCTAATGATGCTAAAGCCGATGATGGTAGTTCAATTTATTATAAAGATGTAATAAATTCTAAGTCAAAATATATTTGGTGGTTATCACATCCGGTAACAAGTTCAAATTGGGGAAGACCAGCCACAGACAATTTAGTATACAACGCTCTTTCTTCTACCGATTTTACTTTAACTGGTGGTGTAAGTGTAGCTCCTACAGCAGCAAATAGAAATTCTAGTTATGATTTATTTTCAAATCCTGATTCAACAGATGTATCGTTAATTCTTGCTGGTGAAACTACTGGTGCAACAATACCAACTCATCTTGCTAGTTTAGCTGAAAGTAGAAAAGACTGTATGGTTTTCTTATCGCCAGATAGATCTTTAGTTGTTGATAATTTAGGAAGTGAAGCTACTGCTGTTGCAGCTTGGTCAACAAATACACTAGCTCTATTTAACACTTATGTTGTTGCTGATTCTGGTTGGAAATATCAATTTGACAAATACAATGATGTATATCGTTGGGTACCATTAAATGGTGACGTTGGAGGTTTATGTGCGAGAACAGACCTTGAGCGTGATCCTTGGTTTTCTCCAGCTGGTTTAAATCGTGGTCAAATTAAAAACACAATTAAATTATCTTGGAATCCAACAAAATCGGAAAGAGATACTATTTACAAAGTTGGTATAAATCCTGTCGTAACTTTTCCGGGTGAAGGTACAATATTATACGGAGACAAAACATTAGTCAACAGGCCATCTGCTTTTGATAGAATTAATGTTCGCCGTTTATTCATCGTTTTAGAAAAAACAATTGCTCGTGCTGCACGTTCTTCATTGTTTGAATTTAATGATGATTTTACAAGATCGCAATTTATTAATCTTGTAGAACCTTTCTTACGTGATGTTCAAGGTCGCAGAGGAATATTTGATTTTCGTGTTGTGTGTGATACAACAAACAACACACCTGAAGTAATAGATCGTAATGAATTTGTTGGTGATATTTACATTAAACCTGCTCGTTCCATTAACTTTATTCAACTTAATTTCGTTGCAACAAGAACAGGTGTTGCGTTTGACGAGATTGTTGGCCGCTTCTAAATAGAGAGATAGGAGAAAAAAATGGCATTTAATGTAAATCAGTTCCGCTCTCAAATGACAGGAGATGGTGCTCGCCCAAATTTATTTGAGGTGACTTTACCGTTTCCTGCTTTCTCAGCACCAGGAACAGCGCAACAAAAAACTACATTTATGGCTCGAAGCGCACAGTTACCAGGTTCAACACTTGGTATTGTACCTATAAATTACTTTGGCCGTGAATTAAAATTTGTTGGTAATAGAACATTTGCAGATTGGACTATTAATATCATTAATGATGAAGATTTTGTAATTCGCAATGCATTTGAAAGATGGATGAACGCAATTAATAGTCATTCACTTAATGTTCGCAGCCCAGCTGCACAAACACCAGTTAATTATAGTGTTGATGCTGGTGTTACACAATATGGTAAAGCTGGCGATGTTTTGAAGAAATACAAATTTGTAGGAGTATTTCCAACCGACTTAGCTCCAATCGAACTTGATTGGGGTTCAAACGATGCGATTGAGGAATTTACAGTAACTCTCACCTATCAATGGTGGGAATCTGTGGAAGACGCTGTGGTATAAGAGTAGGGGATTTTCCCCTACTTTTATTTTTTTAGGATGATTGAATAATGGCAATAAAACTTTTCGGATTCACATTCGGGCAGAAGGATGTTGTAAGGGTTGAAAACCCACAACAATCCTCTTTTGCACTTCCAACTGAAGCAATGGAAGATGGTGCAGTTACCATCACTCAGAACGCTCACTACGGTACGTATATTGATTTAGAAGGTTCTATTCGCAACGAATTAGAACTCATTACTCGTTACCGTGAAATGGCAAATCATCCAGAATTAGAAATGGCAATTGATGAAATTGTCAACGAAGCCATTACACAAGACAATGATGGCACTTGTGTTGATATTAATATGGACAAACTGAAACAACCAGAGTCCATTAAGAAAAAAATTAAAGAAGAATTTGACAACGTTCTTCGCATGATGAACTTTAATAATTTATCGTCAGATCTTTTCAAACGTTGGTATATTGATGGTAGAATTTATTATCATGTTGTAGTAGATAAAACAAATCCAAAAGAAGGCATACAAGAACTTCGATATATTGACCCACGTAAGATTCGTAAAGTACGTGAAATACAAAAAGATAGAGATCCGCAAACAGGTGCAATGGTGATTAAATCTATTGCCGAATATTATGTTTACAATGATCGTGGCACAACTACACAAACTTATACTGCTCAAGTAAGCACAGGTCTCCGTATTGCACCAGAAGCTGTATTGAATACTAATTCTGGTTTAATGGATGCAAAAAATACTTTTGTTATTTCTTATCTGCATAAGGCAATAAAACCTCTTAATCAATTAAGAATGATTGAAGATGCAGTTGTTATTTACCGTATTTCTAGAGCACCTGAGCGCCGCATATTTTACATCGATGTAGGTAATTTACCAAAAGGCAAAGCAGAACAATATTTGCGTGATATTATGGTCAAGTATCGCAATAAAATGGTTTACGATGCTGAGACTGGCCAACTGCGTGATGACCGTAAACACATGTCGATGCTTGAAGATTTTTGGTTACCACGCCGTGAAGGTGGAAAAGGCACAGAGATTACAACATTACCTGCTGGACAGAACTTAGGTGAAATGGAAGATGTTAAATACTTCCGTAATAAATTATTAAACGCATTGAATGTCCCTATTAGCCGTTTAGAACCACAAGGTGGTGGTCTGATTGGTGTTGGTCGCAGTACAGAAGTGACCCGTGATGAAGTTAAATTTATGAAGTTTATTGGTAGACTTCGTAATAAATTTACACAATTATTTGATGATGCATTACGTGTTCAGTTAGTGCTTAAAAATATCTGTACGCAAGAAGAATGGGATGAGTTTAAAGAATACATTTATTATGACTTTAGAAAAGATAATAATTTTACCGAATTAAGTGAAGTAGAATTAACTAGAGAAAGATTAAATCTTTTAACATTAGTTGATCCATTTGTAGGTAGATATTACTCACAACAATGGATTAAAAAACATGTGTTGAGATTTACTGATGAAGAAATAAAACAAATGGATAAGGAACTACAAGATGAAAGCGAAAACCTCCCCGAAGCCCAACAAGGCCCCGTTCTCGGTGCCAACCAACCCCAAACAGAAGGGGTTTCAGCAA